>Ga0129307_1000610_pt1 | contig 52106 bp, 54 predicted proteins | sample P1105metagenome_FD_94437 | JGI IMG/M metagenome (GOLD analysis project Ga0129307, IMG submission 94437) | Capybara group fecal microbial communities from Wisconsin, USA - P1105 metagenome | ecosystem: Host-associated > Mammals > Digestive system > Large intestine > Fecal | place: USA: Wisconsin... | reverse complement strand
GTATTTCAAGCTCGTTAATCAAAATCGGACGCTCCTTTCTGGCCAACCATCGCATTATATTCTGCTACACCTCCATAATGAGTGAAAGTGTGGTTCACTTCGTAAGGCACAAGCTGCATGGATACTTACATCATAAAACAAATTGTCTGTAATTCCCCCTGAAAAGGTAGAATACCCCTAGTTTATATTTCATTAGATTTATGAAAAGAAAAATAGACTATAATCTAAAGTCTATTTATATAAAAGCAAGATTATATGACACTCTTTAACAAGAGACAGCCCTAACAATTGCCTCACTTATGACTTCTGCTACTATAACTCCAACAAGATCCTGATCAGCTATTATCTCTCCTATAGAAACAGCATAGATAGTATCACCATCAGCTGATGTATGAACAGGAGAAATAGATCTTGCATATCCATCATGAGCCATTCCAGCTATCTTAGAAAGCTGAGACTTATCAAACTTAGCATTTGTAATTACAACACCAATGGTCGTGTTATCCGTAAACTTGTTGTCTCTCGCTCTGATGGTATTCCCCATCACTTCATAGGCACTCCTGAATCCTGTCTTATCCTCATTCAGAAGCCCGGCTATCTTCTTTCCTGTCTTATGGTCAAATACATCGCCTATGGCATTAACTACGACTATTGCACCAATCTTCAGTCCATCCTTTTCTACAGCAAAGCTCCCGATACCGGATTTCATGGAATACTCCATTCCAAGTACTTTTCCAACTGTAGCTCCGCATCCGGCTCCAAAGCTTCCGTTCCTGTAGTTAGGCTCTTCAAAAGCTCTTCTTGTTGCTTCATAGCCCATGGCCTCATCCGGTCTTGCTTTGTAATCTCCTATACCTAGATCGAATATATCAGACTGTACTACAAGAGGAACCTTTGTAATGCCTACGTCATAGCCTATGTCATGCTCTTCCATATACTTCATGACACCGCCTGCAGCAGAAAGACCAAAGGCGCTTCCTCCTCCGAGTACGACTGCATGGATCTTATGTGCTGCGGCAAGAGGCTTTAAGAGTTCTCCTTCCCTTGAAGCAGGTCCTCCACCTCTTACGTCCATACCGGCAGCAAAGCCTTCTTTCGAAGCGATTACTGTGACCCCTGTCATACCGACAGGATCTTCTGTCTGGCCTATATATATGTTCTCAATATCAGTTATGTGTATCTCTTTCAAACCCTTTATCTCGAAAAGATCCATTTTTCCTCCGATCGTTATCTGTACAGTACTCCCAGGACTATCAGAAGTTCTGCGAGCAGATATGTCAGCATCACTGTGAAGTGCTTCTTCCATATCGTTTCCGGATCCTTATAGTATCTGACTACAAATAGCAAACAGTCTGATATGAAGAACAGTGCTGCCCCTATATATGATACCAGAGTAAACGAAAATGTCAGTTCCTGCCTGTTTCCGAATCCGGTCTGCATGAAAGCGAAAAGGTTCATGATGGTGTTGAATATCAGGTATACATACATCGGTATTACCATCTTCTTTGGGGTAGTATCCTTCACAAGCTTTATGACTATATATGACAATACGGCATATATAGTGAAGAGCAATAACACGAATATAAGGTTCACGTGCTCGAATATTATGAAGCCGGTGAACGTAAGTATGAAGAACAGATGACTGAGACCGAAGCTTATTCCTCCAAGGGTAAACATAGTATTTCCCTTTCCCATCAGCAGTATGTCTCCGAGCCAGCTGAATACGAGAGCAAGTATAAGATAAATGTTCTTTTCCTGCGGTGCAGTCACATAGAAGAGTATGAGGAAGAAGAGAAGCAGAGGTTTTGTCCTCTTTCTCCACTCCTTATCATCCCTATAGCTTGCGATCAGGTGCAGTACCGATGTGATAAGATACAGCACCAGGAATATGTAGTGCATCTGTTGTCCTTCTTATGCGTTGTATTCCGATGAGGATATGTCTCCCGAGGACTCGTTCCACTTTATATGGAACGTTCCCTCCATATCCGTCCTCTTGAATGTATGTGCTCCGAAATAATCCCTCTGTGCTTGTATTAGGTTGGCAGGCAATACTTCGGAAGTCAGGCTGTCAAAGTAGCTGAGGGCACTGAAAAAAGCCGGTGCAGGTGCTCCGTAGAGTGCACAGAGAGAGCATATCTTCCTCAGGTCACCTATATAGTTCTCGACCTTTTCCTTGAAGAAAGGGGCAAATATTAGGTTCGTGAGTTTGGGATCGTTCCTATATGCCTCGTGTATCCTGTCAAGGAATACGCTCCTTATTATGCAGCCGTTCCTCCAGGTGAGGGCTATCTTTCCGGGATCAAGCACCCAGTCATGCTCGTTCTCAGATCTCATCATGAGATCGAAGCCCTGGGCATAGCTCAGTATCTTAGAAAGATAAAGAGCATGAGCTAGAGTATCCATTATGTCGTCATCTGCACAGATATCTGCCTTTTCCTTATTGAACAGCTTAGATGCTTCTGTCCTCTCTGCCTTATATGAGGATATGAACCTCTGGTATACGGCATCTGCTATCATGTTAAGAGGTACTCCCTCGTCAAGAGAGGTTATCGATGCCCATTTGCCAGTGCCTTTCTGACCGGCGCTGTCGAGTATCGTATCTATGACATATGATCCGTCATCATACTTTTTCTTAAGAATATCAGAGGTTATCTGTATAAGGTAACTGTCGAGCTCGCCTTTATTCCATTCCTCAAATGCTCTGCCCATGGAATCGTTATCCATAAGAAGAGCGTTCTTCATGAAGCTGTAAGTTTCGCTAATGAGCTCCATGTCTGAATACTCTATACCGTTATGGACCATCTTCACGAAATGGCCGGCTCCGTTGTCGCCCATGTATTCGCAGCAGGCTTCTCCGTCCTTTGTCTTTGCAGCTATGTCTTGCAGTATGTTCTTTACAGCTTCCCAGCCTTCCAAAGAACCTCCTACCATCATGGACGGGCCCTTGAGAGCGCCTTCCTCACCGCCTGAGACACCGGTTCCCATGAATATGATGCCCTTTTCTTTGGCATAGGCGCATCTTCTCACGGTATCGGCATAATTGGAGTTACCTCCGTCTATCACGATGTCTCCTTCTGAAAGGTACGGCAGCAGTCTTTCGAATACCTGGTCCACAGGATCTCCTGCACGTATCATGAGGAATATCCTCTTCGGGCTTTTTATGGACTCCACGAAGTCCTTAAGGTCATATGTAGGTATTACAAGGTCCTTGTCAGCACTCTCCATGAAAAGGTCCGTACGGGCTTTCGTGTTGTTGAAAACGCTTACGGTATAACCCTTGCTGTTCATGTCCTTCACGAGGCTTGCGCCCATCACTGCCAGCCCTATGAGTCCTATATCGCTCTTCATCGTTCCCGTTCCTCCAAATTCTCTTAATATATATTTTATTATTATCTAAACATGAGGAAAAGATAACTTATTACTTCCAACTATCTTCAGTTCTATATTTTCTTTGTTTTGCTATCAATAACCATTTTTTTGAAAATACTATAAAATCTTTAGAACTTCTTAAAAAAATAGATAATCCAACCTCCATTTCTTTTGTCATTCTTGCATTCAGTTAAAAGCACTCAATTCTTAGATTCTAAATACGTTTTAACATATGGAACCAATGCCTCTCTGTCCCATATCTGAACACCTACCACTTTTGCCATTTCTACAGCGTCTTCTGTAAGCCAGGCATTAGTTACAACAACTCCATAATCACAACCATATATTGCTTTCCCGGTGAATATTTCTTGAACAGATTTATTACCCACCGCACTTGAATAGCATTTGCATTGAAAGGCATATTTTTTTCCCACTTTTGTTGCAAATATGTCCACTCCTTTATCCTTACTTCTTTCTGTTACTGTAACATCATTAAAGCCATTTTTCTCTAATACTTCTGCGACCCAATCCTCGAAGTCAAAACCATCCATGTTGTCAATTCTATCAAGTTCATTTTCAACATCATCATAAGTAACATTTCTAAGTTTTACAGAATCAGTGATAACATGATTTCTGTTATAGATTACGCGTTCTATGTATTTAATATCAGTTGTAGATAATGAGCAGATATAATTTTCCCATTCATTCCATTTATAAACCTTATAGTATTCCCTTTTATCTCCATACCATCTGCCTACACCAACATCACAAATCTGATGCATCAATTCAACTGATCTGGCAAAACTGATATTCAATACCTGCATAAGCATCTCTGGACAAACGGGTTTATACATATATGTTCTTTCAATTGCTTTATATAACAATTCATCAGTCCCTTGAATGCTTTTAATTATCGACTCTGTTCTGTCCTTTATTTCTGTGTATGAATAATGTTGTTTTGTAGGATCTGTTTCATTCTGACTTGGTGTAAAATTATCTTTAAGATACAAATCTTCATTTTTACTTCTTTTAGAGATAGCAGACTTTATATTTATTATTATTTCAACTATCACTAATACAATTACCGGAATGAGAATTATTAATAAAGTCGTTAAAAATTCGGTTTTTGTCTTATCTGACTGGGAGACTAACTTTAAACCATAAAGGCAAACATTGAATAATCTCAGTATAACTGTCATCATACCAACCTCCATATTTAATTATTTCTATTCTAACATGACTAAACTAACTGAGTATATTTCTTAGCCTTTTCCTTATAATGGTCTTCCTGTACCTGATCTGCCCCTTTGACAATCCTGTTTTCCTTTCCATGTCCTTATACCTGTTTTCTTTTCCGTTCCCGGACATCAGTATGGTTTTCTCAAACTCCGTAAGGCCTGATATAGTCCTTCCTGCGTCGAAATACAGTTCCTTTTCAATATATGCCTCCTCAGGTCCCGGAAAGTACATGCTGTCATCAATAATAGTTTCCAGATATGAGAGGTCTCTCGGTATATCTTTTTCCTTTTTCTTTCTTCTCTCATAGTACTGATGATTTAGTTCCTTCTTCCTTATACGATACATTTCCTCATTGCACTCTATATATATGATCTCATCGTCCCATTCGTCATGGCAGAGCTCCATGACATACCTGCCTTCAAATCTGCCTTCCCTTACATATTCATAGAACTCTTTTCCGGTAAGTATGAGCCAGTTGTCGCTCGAGAGTCCTCTATTCTCATCCTTCTTTATCAAGTATCTCTTTTTCATCATCTGTCCTCCCCAAAATAAAAAGCCCGCATCATCCTCACCCGTAAGGGTGATGACAACACGGTGCATGGTATCCTTTAGATCCGCCTACTCGTTTCCTATATATCCAACAGTCTTCTGTTCTTTTCTATGTCTATCACAGAGCTTGCCTTACACTTCGGGCACTTTATAAGCTTGTGTCCCTTAAGGTCCTCGAAGGCCCTGTCGGCATTGAAGCCGCATACCGGGCAGCGGAGCACGTACAGCCTGAGTTCGTTCCTTATAACGTACTTTTCAGCCATGACGGTGCTCATCCTGTCGTACAGCTTCTCTCTGTCGCTTCTCTTGTCCAAAATCCTCTTTTCCACTTTTCCGTCTTCCTTCGAATATGTTTGCCCCAATATATCCGGATAAAGACTAGTATTTCTCCTTGTATTCCACAAAGAACCTGCCGTCCGGCTCCTCGAACAGGCTCGTGATGTCCTTCCCTATCCGGACCACATAGCGCTGTCCTCCGCCTCCGACGCTCCTCGAAGTCGCCTTTCTAACGCTCAGGACACTGTCCACCATGTACTGCTTCCCGTCGAGAAAGATCTTCCGTATCTCCTTTTTCCCGTCGCAGTCCACGCTCATGTCTATCTGAACGTATCTCTTCATCCTTCTGTCGACAGGTCTTTCCTGATCAACATCGAATACCATTCCTACACCTCCTCCAGTATGTACAGCTCCAGGATGTCATCCATGGAAATCTTCATCCTGTCGATCTCGATCGTTCTAATTTCGATGTATATTCCGGTGAGTTCACCGCTCCTTTCCAGATACTCACCGTCCTCATAGTAGACGCACTTTATGAGATCATGCTTTTTGAGCTTCATGAACGTCTCGTTAAGCTCCTTAAGCTCCTCTTCTCCCATCTCGGTCTTCTCTACGGCATTGTGCCTCCTTCTGACTTCGGCAAGGGCAATGCTGAGGCCGCTCAAGGCATCGAAGGGTGCGAACTGCTTGGCCCTGTTGAGCCTTGACATCTTCTCCCTATACTTATTTGCCACTCTTGTGCCCTCCTATCTGATGGTTCCTCTTTATGGTGGTGCCTGCCTCCTCGAAGTTCATGCCCTTTAACATCGCGTCCTTTCCGTATCTCTTCTTGATCTTGAGGACCGCCTCCTGAAGGCGGTTGTTCTTCTCCTCAAGCTCCAGAAGCCCCTGATCGAAGAAGGTCATCTGGTAGGCGGTATCGTCGGATATGAGCTTGGTGCAGTTTATGTTTATCCTCCTTACCGGCACTCCCTCCACCACTATGCTGTCATAGAGCTTAAGCATGTCCGGTATGATTATCATGTCAGCGTTCGTGGCTTTCTTGAAGGCTACCGTGCCCCTCGAGGAAGGTATTCCCGTAGTATGGGAATATCCAATGTAGAGGGTCATGGAAGGCGTGACCTTCTTCTGGTCCACCATGTCGAGGCATAAGAGATCGGTCATCTCCTTCACTATGAGCCTCGCCTCATCCGTCTTGTAGTCCCTTAAGAGCACCTGTCCGCTGGAAAGGCTCCTCGAGGAAGGCACGTATCTCTTTATGTCCTCCATCCTCGCTGTCTCCCTGCCCCAGGCGTGGTCTATAAGGAGCTCTGCGTCTATTCCGAACATGGAATAGAGTATGTCCTCATCCAGCCTCGCTATGTCTCCCATGGTGTGTATGCCGATCTTGGCGAGCCTGTCGCTCTTCCCGTATCCTATCATCCAGAAGTCGGTAAGGGGCTCGTGGTCCCAGAGGGTCTTTCTGTAGGTCTCCTCGTCCAGTATCCCTATGAAGTCGGGAGACTTCTTGGCGGTGATGTCTAGGGCGATCTTCGTGAGGTACATGTTCGTTCCTATACCGCAGGTGGCTCTTACTCCCACTCTCCTTGCGACCTCCTCCATCAGCATCTGGGCCATCTGCTTCGGAGTCCTGTTGTATTTTTTCAGATAGGGCGTCACGTATATGAACGCCTCATCTATTGAATACACGTGTATGTCGTCAGGCGATATGAAGTCGAGATATATCCCGTATATCCTGGCCGCATAGTCTATGTAGAGCTGCATCCTCGGGGGCGCCATTATGTAGTCGATGTCGTTAGGTATCTCGTATACGCGGCATCTGTTCCTGACCCCGAGTTTCTTCATCGAAGGGGACACGGCAAGACAGATGGTGCCCTCGGCCCTCTCCGGGTCAGCCACCACGAGGTTAGTGGTCATGGGATCGAGTCCCAGCTCCACGCATTCCACGGATGCGTAGAAGCTTTTTAGGTCGATACAGAGATACCAGTCCTGCATATGTCTTCTCCTAGAGTCCTACCGCATTTCCGAGCTTCTTTATAACGTGGGTGGCCACTCCCTGTATGTAGAGCTCCTCCACGATTATGTCCTCGTACTCCCCGTTCTCGGGATGGAGAATGAAGCACTTCTTCTTCCTGTCGATGAAAAATCTCTTAAGGGTGCTCTCCCCGTCCACCAGTGCCACCACTATATCTCCCTCATCGGCAATGAGCTGTCTCCTGCATACCACTATGTCCCCGTCTTCGATCCCTGCATCTATCATGGAATCGCCCGAAGCGCGAAGACAATAGAACTCTCCCTTTCCGAAGAGCTCCTCCGGCAGGGTGAAATATGACTCTATGTTCTCCTCTTCATACTGGGGAGAGCCGCAGCGTATGGAGCCTATGAGAGCGGCTTTTACGGTGTTTCCCCTGTATTTGGCTGAGGTCTCGGTCGTTATCTCGTTCCCGTCATACTCCAGCATCCCGTTATTGCTCATGTATGTGACATACCTGTATGCGGAGCTTCTGGACATGCCGATGTACTTGGCGATATCCGCCATGGACGGTGAACGGCCGGTCGACAGGACATAGCCTTCACAGTATCCCCTGATCCTCATCATCGTTTCGGTGTTCTTGGATCTCATATCTCCTCCTTTTTCTATCTGGAACACTCTGTTCTATTTACGTCTTTATATTATCACCTGAGTATCTTCCCTGCAATATGTCAACAGGCATTTTTCTTCAAATATGAATGAGAGTCCAAAATTCGGGACTCCCACTAAAAAAAGGCAAAAAAAGATGGCATTCCCTCCCTTATCGGGCTGTCCTGCCATCCCACTAATATATATTGAGAGAGTATATTAGTTCACTACGTACATCTGTCTGTAGGGGTTTCTGGTATCAGGAGTGATCTCGGTGAACTCTGACTCGAGTATGGCTCCGGCATCGAGTCCGAATATGCGGCAGTATTCCTCCACATACTCCCTGATGCCCTGTATCTCCCTTCCGTTCACGTTCCTCACGTTCACCTGCTCCGGGAACACTACTCCCTCACAGGCCGATCTTATATACATCCTGCCTCCGTGCATACCCGTACAAGGGAAGTATCCCACGGGGTCTTCTCCGTCAAGATCAAGCCCAAGGACCATTATGAGCCCTCCTGCCTGATATTCTCCGAGGAAGCTTCCCGACCTGCCTCCTATTATCAGCACGGGCACCTTCTCCTTATATGCCTTCATGTGTATTCCCGCACGGTATCCGGCATTTCCCCTGACGTATATCCTGCCTCCCCGCATGGCGTATCCAGCAGTGTCTCCTATGTTGCCGTGCACTATTATCATGCCGTCGTTCATCGTGTCTCCGACAGCATCCTGCGCATCCCTTAAGACGGTTATCCTTCCCCCGTTGAGATAGGCTCCCAGAGCATTTCCCGGTATACCGCCGACAGTGATGTCCTTTCCGGCCATACCCGCGCCTATGAAGCGCTGGCCTATGGCGCCTTCGAGCTCCACGTTCTCTCCTGCCTCCCTAATGAGGCCATTAATGGTCCTGTGATCCATTCCATGAGTATTTATTACCGTACCGTTCATATGAGACCTCCGAATACCCTTCTCCTGGATTTCTCACCGAAGGCAGCCGTAGAAGCCGTTCTCTTCAGCATCTCGAAATCCACCGTTTCGAGCGGGATCCTCTCCCTTATCATCCTCGTATATATGCCGGCTCTCTCGTCAGCTCCGACGAGTATGAAGCCCTTTAATAGTCCGTCCTTTGTGAAGAGCCTCTTTATGCTCTTCTCCTTTACCTCTTCGAACGCTTCTCCCTCGTAGGATCCTGCAGTCATGGCATGGAGCCCGAAGAGCCCTATGGAGTTCATTGGTATGGCTCCTTGGAACTTACTGCTCCCTCCCGCCATATTGACTCCGGCGGTATGGCCCTCCATATATGCATTAGGCATGAGAGCCATCACCTTAACGGTGCCCGAAGAGACGTCCTTCGTCTCCGTGCAGTCTCCTGCCGCATATATATGGGGCACGGAGGTCTCCATCCTGCAGTTGACTGTTATGGCCCTTCCGGTCTCTCCTCCTATGTCCTTAATAAGAGAGATGTTCGGACGTACGCCCACTGCAAGCACCAGCACGTCGAATTCCACTGTCTTTCCGGTTCTCATATAGGCCTTGTCCACCTCGAAGCGTTCAGCGCTGTCTCCGAGAAGGAAGGTTATGCCGTTCTCCTCCAGATGATTCTGCATCAGCTTTGAGGAAGCTGTATCGAGTATACTCGATAGTATGTTCTCCTGAAGATCCGTGACCGTGATATCCTTAGTTATCGAGCTCAGTCCCTCAGCGCATTTGAGCCCTATGAGCCCTCCTCCGACTATGAACACCCTGGTGTCCTCTTTTACCGCTTCCCTGAGGTCGAGAGCATCATCAAGAGTCATGAAGGAATACCTCTCCTCCACCGTATCCAGCCCTTTAAAGGGCGGCACGAAGGGCGATGAGCCCGTGGCTATGAGTAACTCGTCATATGGAACCACGGTGCCGTCTGACAGGTATACCTCACGAATGTCATCGCGTATGCCCGTGGCCTTTTTTCCATATATCACCGAGCATCCGTTCCTGTCATAGAAATCTCTGTCCCTGTAGCTCATCCTCTCCTCGTCGGTCTTTCCCTCGAGGAGATAGGATATGAGGGGCCTCGAATACACGGGATGCATCTCCTCGGATATAACGGTGATGCTGCCTTCCTTATCGGTATCCCTGATGCCTTCTATGGCTCCTGCGGCTGCTGTGCCGTTTCCGACGATAACGTATCTTTTCACTTGGCAGCCTCCCTTTCCTCATACACTATGGCCCTGTTTGGGCAGCCCCTCACGCAGGCGGGCTCACCGGAGCTGTTATTCAGACAGAGCTCGCACTTCTGCATCACTCCGTCGGGTCCGGGAGTCAGGGCTCCGTATGGACACACGAGCACGCAGGTGAGACACCCTACGCATCTGTTCCTGTCTATCACTATCACACCGTCTTCCTTTTTCAGGGCTCCGGCAATGCAGCTCTTCACACAGATCGGATCCGTGCAGTGCCTGCAGGAGACGGCGTAGCTTATCCTGTCGCCTTCCTCGACATGAATCCTGGGATATATGGGCTTGCCTTTCAGAGCGGCAGCCATGTCCCTCATGCCCGAATTCGCAAAAGCGCAGTTGTATTCGCAGAGATGGCACCCGAGGCACCATTCCTCATTCACATATACCCTTTTCATCATCTTTCTCCCGCATGAGAGATCCCGAGGATCTCGAGTTCCTTTTCATTGAGGCCTACGCCTCTTAACATCAGTCTGTTGCCCTTCAGGGCCTCTATGGAGTTTATCCCCATGCCGCCCATCATCTCCATTATCTCGTGCTTCCATGCTGTCATGAGGTTCACTAGCCTCTGCATGCCAATGTCGGGATTGAGCCTCTTCACGAGATCGGGCCTCTGGGTTGCAATGCCCCAGTTGCACTTTCCCGCCTGGCACGTCCTGCAGAGATGGCACCCGAGTGCCAGTAGCGCTGCAGTGGCTATGTAACAGGCATCAGCTCCGAGGGCGATGGCCTTCACCACGTCGGAAGAGCTCCTTATGGATCCCCCGACAACGAGGGAGACCCTGTTCCTTAGACCCTCGTCCCTTAAACGCTTGTCTACGGCCGCCAGAGCCAGTTCTATCGGTATGCCCACATTATCCCTTATCCTTGTAGGCGCGGCTCCCGTGCCTCCCCTGAAGCCGTCTATGGCAATAATGTCGGCTCCGCTCCTCGCTATGCCGCTTGCTATGGCTGCTATGTTGTGGACCGCAGCAATCTTCACTATTACGGGCTTCTTATACTCGGTAGCCTCTTTCAGTGAATAGACGAGCTGTCTTAAGTCCTCTATAGAATATATGTCGTGATGTGGCGCGGGAGAAATGGCGTCTGAGCCCTCGGGGATCATCCTCGTTCTCGAGACGTCTCCCACTATCTTGGCTCCGGGGAGATGCCCTCCTATGCCCGGTTTCGCGCCCTGGCCCATCTTTATCTCTATCGCGGCGCCGGCGTTCAGATACTCCTCATGGACTCCGAAGCGCCCGCTCGCCACCTGCACTATGGTGTTCTTTCCGTATTTATAGAAATCCTCGTGAAGTCCCCCTTCACCAGTGTTGTACATTATCCCCAGTTCCTCGGCTGCCCTTGCAAGAGAAGCGTGAGCGTTATAGCTTATGCTTCCATAGCTCATTGCCGAAAACATCACGGGCATCGAGAGATCTATCATGGGCGGGAGCTCGGTCTTTATCTCTCTGTTCTCATCCCTCTCTATGCCGTCGGGCCGCTTTCCGAGGGACACCCTCGTCTCCATGGGTTCCCTCAAAGGGTCTATGGAAGGGTTAGTGACCTGTGAGGCATTTATGAGTATCTTGTCCCAGTAGACCGGGTACTGCTTCGGGTTTCCCATCGAGGACAGGAGCACTCCTCCGCTCGAGGCCTGCTTGTATATCTCCTTAATGGTATCCTCATGCCAGTTGTCGTTCTCCCTTAGTGAGCAGTTGCTCTTCACTATCTTAAGAGCCCTCGTCGGACAGAGGGACACGCAGCGCTGGCAGTCCACGCACTTAGATTCGTCGCTCAGCATCATGCCGAGCTCGGTGCTGTAATAGTGGACCTCGTTAGCGCACTGTCTCTCGCACACCCTGCAGGCTATGCATCTGTTCTCGTTCCTCACTACTTCGAATTCCGGATATATGAAATCCACCGTCATCAGTAAGCTCCTTCTTTCACGCGTACGATCACGGGCTCCCCGCCCCTAGGGGCACGGATGTTTCCCGCATCCCTGTCCATCATCTCTATCGCAGCCTCTTCGCTCGCGATATACACCATGTCGTCATGCTCTCCCGTGACCATTGATCTGAGCTTCAGCCTGTCGTTAAGGGCCATTATGCCTCCGGTGAAACCCAGTACTATGGAAAAAGGCCCGGTTATGAGGAGGCTCGGGAACATCGTCCTCAGATAAGTTAGCCTGTTCTTCGTCTTCTCGTCCTTTCTCGATATGGTGGACCAGAAGGGTGCCGCCACCACCTCAGCAGCTTCGTTAAGGGTAAGCCCCTGCACCCTTAACAGATAATCCATTATATATGTTATGACCTCGGTATCCGTCTGAAGACAGCACCTGTAGCCGTACATCTCTATGAACCTTCTGTTGGCGTCGTATGAGGAGATCTCCCCGTTATGCACTATGGAATAGTCGAGGAGCGTGAAGGGATGGGCTCCGCCCCACCATCCGGGGGTATTGGTCGGATAGCGTCCATGCGCCGTCCAGGAGTAACCCTCGTATTCCTCCAGCCTGTAGAAATATCCCACGTCCTCAGGGAATCCAACTGCCTTGAAGGTCCCCATGTTCTTTCCGCTGGAGAAACAGTATGCTCCGTCTATTGAGCTGTTTATATAGGTGACCGTCCTTGCCACGAGCTCTTTGTCATCTATCTGAAGGCTCTCGAGCATCGACTTCAGAGGAGCCGCGAATATCCTCCAGATAATGGGCTCATCCGTGATGGCCCTGGTCTTTCTCGTGGGGATCCTTTCCGACTGGACTATCTCGAAGTATTCCTTCATATACGCCTCGCAGACCTTTCTCGTGTCCCTGCTGTCGAAGAACATGTGGAACGCGTAGTAGTCCCTGTAATCCGGATATATACCGTACCCTGCGAATCCTCCTCCGAGACCGTTGCTCCTGTCCCGCATCGGGATCATGGACCGTATAACGGCCTCTCCCGTGATCCTTCTTCCTTCCTTAGATATAGCCGCGGATATCGCACACCCCGAAGGTATGCGCACCTGACCCTCTTTTTCCATGGGATCCTCTCCTTAGAATAAAAATAGGCGATCACCCCCGCAGGACATACGAATCCTTGCGAAAATGAACGCCTTTGCTCACATCACGTTATATATTATTCAAAAAAACGGCATTGTCAACGATTAATATTCCAAAAATACGGATAAAATGAAATTTTTCATTTTCCTTCTTGCAAAAATATGTTGACAAGGTATTTTTACAGGTGTAATATCTCGTCCATAAAGGCAATGGCGTCTTTGATCTTTGGGATCATTGACGCCATTTCTTTTTCCTGAAGTCATCAATATTTAAACATAAAGGAGTTACGAAGATGAAAACAGTATCGGAGTATTTCGGAAGCAAGGTGTTCAATGACCGCGTAATGAGAGCCACTCTCCCAAAGGACGTCTATGATTCATTGAGGAAGACGATCGATGAGGGCAGCGAGCTCGACATAGGCGTGGCCAATGCGGTGGCGTATGCGATGAAGAACTGGGCCGTGGAACAGGGAGCGACCCACTTTACCCACTGGTTCCAGCCTCTTACAGGCATAACGGCCGAAAAGCACGACAGCTTCATATCCCCCTCCCCGGACGGCGGAGTACTGATGGAGTTCTCGGGGAAGGAACTGATAAAGGGAGAGCCCGATGCTTCTTCATTCCCCTCAGGCGGACTCAGAGCCACCTTTGAGGCAAGAGGATATACCGCATGGGACCCGACGTCCTATGCATTCATCAAGGGAAAGACCCTCTGCATCCCCACAGCCTTCTGTTCCTACGGCGGACATGCACTGGACAAGAAGACACCTCTTTTAAGGTCTATGGAGGTGCTGAGCACACAGGCCTTGAGGATCCTGAGACTGTTCGGGAACGACACTGCAAAGAGAGTCGTCTCACAGGTGGGGCCCGAGCAGGAATACTTCCTCATAACCAAGGAAATGTATGACAGGCGCCCTGACCTGAGATTCACGGGAAGGACCCTCTTCGGAGCCAGACCTCCTAAAGGCCAGGAGCTCTCCGATCACTATTTCGGAGTCATAAAACCGACAGTCACGGCATTCATGGAAGACCTTAACGACGAGCTCTGGAAGCTCGGCATTATGGCAAAGACGGAGCACAATGAGGTGGCTCCTGCACAGCACGAGCTTGCCCCCATATATTCGACGACAAACATCGCCACAGACCACAACCAGCTCATGATGGAAGTGATGCAGAAGGTGGCTGCAAAACACGGACTCGTATGTCTGCTCCATGAAAAGCCCTTTGCGGGAGTGAACGGAAGCGGTAAGCACAACAACTGGTCAATAAGCACGGATAAGGGACAGAACCTCCTTTCCCCGGGCGAGACGCCTTACGAGAACGCACAGTTCCTGCTCTTCCTCAGCGCAGTCATAAAGGCAGTGGACGACTATCAGGATCTTCTGAGGCTCGCGGTAGCTACCGCAGGTAACGACCACAGGCTCGGAGCAAACGAGGCACCTCCTGCAGTCATATCCATGTTCCTCGGAGAAGAGCTGAGCGCAATACTCGAGGCCATAGAGGAAGGAAAGCCCTACATGGGTGCCGAGAAGAAGGAAATGAGACTCGGAGTCGACGTTCTCCCGAAGTTCCCGAGGGACAATACCGACAGGAACAGGACCTCCCCCTTCGCATTCACTGGAAACAAGTTCGAATTCAGGATGCTGGGGTCCTCGAACAGCATAGCATGTACAAACATAATGCTGAACGCGGCCGTGGCAGAGAGTCTCAGGATCTATGCAGACAGGCTGGAAGCCGCCGAGGATTTCGAGGATGCTCTCCATGAGATGATCAGGAAGACCATAAAGGATCACAAGAGGATCATATTCAACGGCAACGGCTATGACGATGCTTGGATAAAGGAAGCCACGGAAATAAGAGGCCTCTCCAACTACCCCACCACTGCGGACTGCATGCCCCACCTGCTGGACGAGAAGAACGTGAAGATGCTCACTTCTCTCGGAGTATTCACAATAGACGAGCTCAGGAGCAGAAGAGACATAATGCTCGAGAACTACTGCAAGAGCGTGGAGATCGAGGCAAGGACCATGACAGACATGGCTAGGACGGGAATAGTCCCGGCAGCGGAAGCGTATGCAAAGGATCTTGCCAAGGGAGTTTCCGTAAAGAAGTCCGTATATCCGGAGCTCGCATGCGGATATGAGACCTCTGTCGTGAAGGAGCTCTCCGATCTCTCCGACTGCATCATGTGCAAGGTGAAAGCCCTCGACGAGGCACTCACTAAGCTCGAGGATGCTTCGGACGTCATAGAGGAATCCGAAATGGTAAGGGACATCGTTATCCCTGCCATGGCAGAACTCAGGACTCCCTGCGACAAAGCCGAGCAGCTGACTTCCGGAAGCTACTGGCCGTATCCGAAGTATTCGGACATTCTCTTCAGCGTGAAGTGACAAGACTAAATGAAAGGTCATACGGGGAAGGGGCTATGCTTCTTCTCCGTAATAATATAGAGGGATATATAGAATGTGTACTGTAATGGGCTGGTTCGGCACCGGCAGAGACAAGTCCTCCTTCACGGAGGCACTTAAAAGATCTTTATCGAGAGGACCCGATGATTCGAGAGTCATAGATACGGGAACTGGGCTTTTAGGCTTCAACAGGCTGTCCATCATGGGGCTCACTCCTTCCGGCATGCAGCCCTTCCGCATGGGAGAGCTCTATGCAGTATGCAACGGGGAGCTCTACGGCTTCGAAAAGGAGCGCGAGATCCTTAAAGCCAAAGGATACGAGTTCTTAAGCGACAGCGACTGCGAGATAATACTCCCGATGTTCTGTGAATACGGGACAGATATGTTCTCGAGGCTGGACGCCGAGTTTGCGATGATAATACACGACGGGAGCACGGGGAGCTTCATAGCCGCCAGGGATCCGATAGGTATAAGGCCGCTGTATTACGGATACGATCCGTCGGGAGGTATGGTATTTGCCAGCGAGCCAAAGAATCTCATGGGACTGACGGATAAGATATTCCCCTTCCCTCCCGGCTGCTACTATAGTGACGGGGAGTTCGTGAGGTACTGCGACATAGCCGGGACCTCGGGTGATCCTCATGGGGACATGGACGAGATACTCGTGAGCATAAGGGAAAAGCTCACAGAAGGAGTGAGAAAGAGGCTCGTTTCGGATTCCAAGATCGGGTTCCTGCTCTCAGGAGGTCTCGACTCCTCCCTGGTATCCGCCATTAGCATGAGGGAATCTGACAAGCCGATACGGACCTTCGCCATAGGAATGAGCGAGGATGCCATAGACCTCAAATACGCAAGGCAGGCTGCTGACTACATAGGAAGCGACCATACAGAGGTATACATGACCCCTGAAGAAGTCATCTCCTCCCTTGAAGAGGTGATAACGTTGCTCGGAACTTTCGACATCACCACCGTCAGGGCGAGCATAGGGATGTATCTCGTGTGCAAGGCGATCCATGAGACCACGGACATAAGGGTCATTATGACGGGAGAGATCTCGGACGAGCTCTTCGGTTACAAGTACACCGACTTCGCACCGTCGCCCCTGGAGTTCCAGAAGGAGGCTAAGAAGCGCGTAAGGGAGCTGCACATGTACGATGTGCTCCGGGCAGACAGATGCATATCCGTAAACTCCCTTGAGGCCAGAGTGCCCTTCGGAGACCTTGATTTCGTGAGCTATGTGATGAACATAGACCCCTCACTCAAGATGAATCTCTGGGGAAAGGGCAAGTATCTTCTGAGAAAGGCCTTTGAGGAAGGAGGATATCTCCCTGACGAGATACTCTGGAGGGAAAAAGCAGCATTCTCGGACGCAGTAGGGCATTCAATGGTCGATTACCTTAAGGAATATGCCGAAAAGACCTATACTGACAGCGAGTTTGAAAAGAGGTTCGGACTCTATTCCCATGCAATGCCATTCACCAAGGAATCGCTCCTCTACAGGGAGATATTCGAAAAGCACTATCCCGGCCAGGCTGAGATGATAGCAGGATTCTGGATGCCGAACAGAGAATGGGAGGGCTGCGACGTGGACGATCCTTCCGCAAGAGTGCTCTCAAACTACGGGAACAGCGGAGTATGAGCTTATATATGAACTGAAATAAAGGTCAAACAAAAAGGATGACATCTTCTCTTCTTTCATGAGCTTCATGTCATCCTTTTTTCTCTTTTTCCTGCTGTAGAGCTTCTTGCTCTCCTTTACTCTGGTGACGGGCTTTATCCCTTCCCAGGTCACTCTCTTCTCCCTGTCCCTTTTCTTCTTTTCCTTCTTGGACAGGTCCTTATACGCTACATATCTCTTCATCTTTCCTTTCCGGCTCCAGGATGTCTATCAGTTCTCCGAGAGCCTTCTCCTTTTCTTTCCATTTTTTCTTTTCCCTCAGGTAAGGCAGCAGATATCTCTTCTTCATGGAAGAGCCTCCCTCATGGGTGACCCTTAGAGACGGATCATAAAGGGTCCTTATGCCCTTATCCCTCATCTCTGTAGCAAAGGCGTCCTCCTCCATATACATATGGCTGCATCCCGTGAACACATGATCCATCTTCTCCATGAAATGTTTAGAGAGTATGAGGAATCCCGTACGGAGCATCATGTCCTCACCCTCCGATACGGAAAACGGGTTCGGCTTATATGCCTTCCTTCTTCCGAGATCATATTTGACATAGTATCTCCTGAAGGCTCTGTTCACGTAGGCATATCTCTCATACATGCCCTTCAGCTCGGCAAGGGTCCTAGGTCCCTTCATGTACGGGTTCTCATGATATCCCGTGCGTTTGGAAATGATATCGGGTCCGAGTACGGGAGCACCCTTCTCCTCAAGTATCCTCCTTGCCTTCATTCCGAAGCCGTGGGTGTTAAGCTCCATATCGTTATGCATCACCACTATGGTCTCAGCCTCTATCTCGCTCCTTATGAAGCCATAAGCCCTGTTCACAGCAGAGGCATAGCCGAGATCGGTCCCGGCATCTATATAGGTCACAGAGGGATCCGGCGAGAACTTTTGTATGAGAACGGTACGGTGTCCAGCCTTTGACCCGTTGTCCACTATCACCACATGGAAGTCGTCGCCTGAGCACTCGAATATGCTCCTTATGCATCTCTCCGTAGCCTTTATATCCATATAGTGTACTACGATGTATACCGTATCCGCTCTCATGAAGCTCCCTTACTTGTTGCAGTGCTGTCTTATGAACTCAGCCTGCTCCTCGGTCATCTCCTTCTTCGAAACTATGAAGCCGGTGTTGTTCGCAGTCATTATGTAGAAGTCTTTCTCGTTCTCTATGAGCTTATAGACCTTGTCATAGGAAAGAATGGTGTTTCCGATATCCGAATACACGTCTATCTGCTCTTCACTGAAATGGTAAGTGTTCACCACGTTCTGAAGGAGAGTGTTCGTCTCCCATGACTTCTTTACGCTGCTCTTTGCAATGAAGAACATGGCTATCAGGAATATCACCACGAATGCCGTAGCGAATATGGCGAGCTCAGTCATCTTTGTGATGAACAGGAAAGCAATCGATCCCGCAAATAAAGCAAGGGAAAGTATGAGCCTTCCCTTGAACTTGTTCATATTCAGATTGACAGCCTTCACGAAATCCCTGTATTCCTCGAAGGTGTATGTCGTCTTTATTTCGAATTCCATCTGAAAGACCTCACATGATTTTTGTCGTCATATATGATTATCTTTCAAAAGGACGTTTAAATCAATCTTTCAGACCTTGTTGTCGATAAGAAGAGCGGTCTGATCCTTTCCGAGAGCATAGTTGTCCTTATTTCTCCAGAGTATCCAGAACACTATGAAGAATCCTAAGAGCTCAGAGACCGGTGCGGACGCCCAGATCCCGTCGATGCCAAGGAGCACGGGCAGTACAAGAGTTACTATCGTTATAAGCACTCCGTTCCTCATGAAGGAGATGAAAGCGGCAGCCTTGCCGTTGTTCATCGCAGTGAAGAACCTGGCGCTGAACATACCGAATCCTGAGAACAGTATGCACCAGGGAGAAATCATCATCCCTCTGTATACCATATTGAAGATCTCGGGATCCTTCGCCTCCTGCACGTATATGCTTATGAGCGGCTTTGCGAATATGAGGCAGACTCCCACGAGCGCTGCAGACGCAGTGAACAGGAACTTCACGGAATACCAGAAATATCTGTGTATCCTCTCCTTGTTCGCCGCTCCGTAGTTATAGCTGAAGATGGATGAGACGCCGTCGGCATAGCCTCCCATGGCGCTTCCCACGAGCCACTGGAGATATCCGATTATGGAATATGCAGCAAGTCCGTCCTCTCCGCCTATCTTAAGGATCATTATATTCGAGATATATGAAGATACGCTTATGGCTATGTGGTTGAAGAACTGTGCCATTCCGACAGAGAAAACGTCCTTCGTAAGCGTTCCTATGTGCGGCCACGGCTTCATGAAATAGATCTCATGCTTCCTGTTCATGTAGAAGATCACTCCTATGAGCGTGAACACCGTGTTTCCGATAGTTGTCGCATATGCAGCGCCGAGGACTCCGAGCTGCATCCTCACTATGAAGATATAGTCAAAGATGATGTTCGTGAATCCGTTAATGACTGCCGTGATGAGGCTCATCACCGGTTTTCCCGCTGTGGCGTAGAACATGTCGAACATGACTCCTATCGACGATATGGGTTGGAAGAGCCACATGTATGTGCTGTATGTCACGCAGTCGTCCATGAGTATGTCCGTTGCTCCAAGGAGCCTAAGTATCGGTTTCTGGAAAATGAGCGAGAACGTGGATACTACCGCAAGGCAGATGAAAGCCATGAGAGTGATCGTCGTGAAGCTCCTCTTTGCCTCCTCCTGCTTTCCCTCTCCCATTTTTCTCGAGCAGACGGCCGCTGCTCCCGATGCGAACACGAATACCACCGCATCTGTGATTATCATGTACGGGAATAGTATGTTTATGGATGACAGCGCATTCGTTCCCACATAGTTGGTAACGAAGAGGCCATCGTCTACTGTCTTGAATACAGAGAAGAAGAACTGGGTTATCATCGTGGGCAGCAGGAATTTGATCAGCTTCCAGAAACTGAAGTCCTGACCTATCTTGTTTACTGTCTTTGTTTCATCCATGTCGAAGACCTCCTCTCTTCAAATAATGACCATATAATGATACACCGAAATATCCGTATATATTCATCTGTCCTGATGATTTACCCATATATGCACCATAATAGAACGACGGTATGCTGTAAAGTATCAGTGGATGTACAAAAACATGCCGTCTTTAAAAGACGGCATGAAGTTTACGCCTAAAGGATCTTCAGAGTTCCAGTTCCTGCAGTCCGTTATTATGGAGTACAAGTGTTCCGAAGAGCAGCAGCCCCTGTCCCACTATGTTCACTCCTTCAGCGATCCAGTTCATGCTGGCCTTGTCGAAATCCTTGGATGAGAGATATCCCATGCCGAGGCACATTATGAAGGACAGTATGAACACGGGTATGAGCCAGTGCTTCTTCAGTTTCCTTGAAAGCCTGCAGAGAGATAAATCCATCATGCCGAGTCCCGCTATCATGAAGACTACGAATATCATGGTGCCCTTGAATACCGGAGGTGCGACAGCAAGAACTTTCTCCTTCTGTCTGAAGAAGAGCATGGCTATCATACCTATGCCAGCGAGCATGAATCCCATAGACTGTACCGGGAACATGAGCGTGTTAAGCGCTTCAAAATCGCATATGCCAAGTGCATACAGGAGCTTATACAGTGCTTTCGACGATCCGGCGAATATGATGAATATCGTTCCGCCTGCAAAAAGAGCAAATGCCCCCTTGCTCATCTTGTTGTAGAGATCCCTCTGGAGCAGCACCGCCGCGACGGCAAAGAACACCACCGGTATGAAGTCACAGAGAGCCATCCATACGCTGAACTGCTTCATATGTCACTCCTTCTTGTTAAGATGATAGAGAGGTATGAAGGGCAGGATTATCGGGGTCTTGTTTGCATATTCGTTATATGCCTCATCGTCTCCGTACCTTGCCATCTGACGTTTCTCAAGCCTCTGTGCTCCGTTGAACATTATGAACACTATGCAGATGTATGCGATGATAGCGATTATCCACTGGACCGCACCGTCATATGCAGTGATTCCGGCAACGAGCACCCCGGTCCAGAAGATTATCTCTCCGAGGTAGTTAGGGCATCTCACTATCTTATACAGACCCTTCGTAGCCACCATGGAAGGATTCTCCTTCTTCTGAGCGGATTTCTGCTTATCGGCCAGGGACTCGAGTAAGAGTCCGAATACTGAGATCACTATTCCTATCACCGGTACTATGAAGTCCTTCTTCTCATTCATGTATCTGAAGAGCATCGGGCTCGTCTGAGCGGTATAGAGGCAGGATACGAAGATCCAGATGAAAAGAAGTACGAAGATCGGCATCTTCTTGTCATTTCCTGTAGCTTCCTTAAGGGTCTTCCTGTAGGCAGCGTTCTTTATCTCCCTGTATAAAAGGAATCCCGAGAGCCTGCAGCCGTATGCTATGAAGAGAAGCATCTGTATGAAGGCCAGTATCAGCACTCCCTCAGTCCAGCCGTTTACGAGCGCTAATATGAATATCGCTATTCCTGCGCCTGCAACTGCAAATCCGTATCCTATCGAAAGGAAGTATACGAACTTATAGAACCCCACCGTAGTGAGGACTGCGCATACCGCGCAGATCATGAGAAGATAGTTCCACATCACTTGTTCTCCTTAAAGCTGTCTTCGATATACTTCTTGAAGCTCATGTCTCCGTAAGCAGTATCTCCGACCATCTCTTCCGTGAGAGTCCACTTCGAGAAGCGGAGCACTCCCTCCTTGCCGGTCTTCTTCATCTTGTTCACGAATGCCAGAACGTCAAACAGGAAAGCAGGTGCTCTCTTTATCACAGGCTCCTTTCCTGCAGCCTTGAAGCACATGTTCGCGATCTCCTCGTAGGAATAGGTCTCCTTTCCTCCCACGTTGTATATGACGTTCTCGTCCTCTATGTGCTTCACTATGAAGTCTGCGAAGTCCTCGGTGGAGATGACGTTTGCGTGTACCGGTTTCTTTCCAAGAAGAGTTACCTCTCCCTTTTCTATCATCGGCCTGAACACCTTTACTATGTCATAGAAATAGCCCGTAGGACGGTGTATCACGTATGTGATGCCGCTCTTCTTGAGTTCCTCCTCGAACATTGCCTTGGCATGGAGCATAGGCACCTTAGGAGCCTTGTCGGCCTTTATGACCGAGATATATACGAAATGCTTTACTCCCGCTTCCTTTGCCTCGTTAAGGAGATTGAGGTTGCCCTGATAGTCGATCTCGTAGTTTGTGACCGTAGCAGAGCCCGTGGTAAGGCCTACCGTAGTGATGACAGCGTCTGCCCCGTCGAATATGCCTTTAATAGTATCAGGCTTCGTAACGTCGATCTTTCTGAACGGAACGCGGAACTCCTCTCCGAGATCCTTCTCGGCCATGTCTGCGGCAACGGTCTCATAGCCGTTTCTCACCAGTGTCTTCAATACGTCGGAGCCGAGGTTTCCGTAAGCTCCGCAAAGAACTACTTTCATATCTTTATCCCTCACTTTTTATTCTTTTCCTTTGAACGCTTGTCATTGATTATCTTCATATGATCAGCGGTAATAAGTTCAACATTGTTCTCCTTCGCCCAGTCCACGCATCCCCTTAAGACCAGAGGCAGGAATATCCTCGGTACGTTTAAGATCGTCATGAGAGCATCGTCAGTAAACTTCACCTTGTCGTCTGCCCTGTCTGCAGCATATCTCACTGACTGGAGAGAAGCCTGTCTCATCTGAAGGAGTTCTGAACGCATCCTGGTCTTCCTGTGGAACCAGAAGTTCTTGCTGTCACGGTAGCCGTAGTCCACGGGAAGCCTCGGGAAGTCCTTTGCCTTTACGCCGTTTATGATGGCGTCTGCGAACTTCTTCTTCATGAGTATCCTGTCAATGCGGAGTATGAAATGAGCACCGAACTTGCTCGTGATGCCGTTGAAGTCATGATACGGACCTTCGTAGCCGTTGAGCTCTCCCGGCTGATCCTTATCCGCACCGTCGAGTTCCCTCATCCAGGTGCACTCTATGACCTGTATGGCGTCAGTCAGCACCTCAGGCCTCTTGTCGGAAGGATCCTCTTCCTCTATCATGCTCTTCTCTCTTCTGAAGTTGCATTTCGGCATCTTCTCCTTTGGCGTATCTCCGGGCCACGAAAGCTTCACCGCTTCCTTGAAGGTCTTCGGATCGTCATCGATGAAGTTGATGGCGCATTTCCCGGTCCTAAGTATGTTCTGGGCGGTATTGGAAGAGTTCCTGCATGAGAGGAGCATTGCATAATAATCCTTGCCTGCAACATAATAGGGCTGTACGAGGGAATATGGTCCGAGGTTCGTCATTCCGTCCTCACAGAGGGTCGAGATTATGACCGTAGGCATCGGAAAGAACAGGGACGTCTGATAGAAGTTGTCCACTATCCTCAGGTTCTCAAAGCTGCTCATTAATATTTACTCCTTTAACTTTTAAATTGTATAGAGTCGAAACATCTTTAATATAGATTATATAACTTTGAGGGCATTAAGTTCACTTTAAATTAAGATATATTTCTCATAACTGTCATTATATTTATCAGATATGTTTTTATACGTTCTCATATATCATCTTATAAGTGAATACTTAATAGTATGCTATAATTCAATTAATCTAATTGGAGGTTGATATAATGGTCAGGAAGAGATTATTAGCTTTTTTACTTGTTGTATTATTGGCTTTGACCTGTTCATCTTGTAACAGGAATTGGAAAAAGTATGTTTCTTTTTCTGAACTGATATTTAAACCCGGTTCTGAATCCAATACTGTAATTGGTGATATTAAAAACAATACAGACAAATATCTTAGTATTAGAGTTATTGCTTTAGCAAAAAGCGGAACTATAGTCGAAGAATTGTATGATGATATAAAACTCCGACCAAATGAGACTAAGAGTTTATTATTCTCTACAAAGACCGACCATAAATATTCATACGAGATCAAGGAAGCGATTGTCGAAGTTCTGGAGATTCCAGCTTTCGATAAAGATAATATTACCGCAGATGCTCTTGAATACTATTATCCTGAGCTCTTTGAAAAGTATAGTTACTTTACTGAATCTCTGGAAATAAAATATAATCTTGATCCAGAAAAAAAGCCATTTATTGACAGTATTACTTTAATGTCCGAAGGAATCAATATACGATATGGTTATGATGATCTGGTAAGATGGGAAGTTATTATTGATCTACAGGAAAATATTATAAAGGGACTTTCTATAGAATGGCCTGAGAATATAGGAACCGACGATTTTTCCTTTATTAATCCATATTATTTGGGACGTGAGATGACCTATGAAGAAGCTTTTAAAAAATATATACGCAAATATGACGGTAGTAAATACACATTTGGAAAATGGCATTCTCTGTCAAAACATGAAGGTGGATATAAATATATATACATGGCTAATGACGATGTATCCTCATATTTCTTTGGAAAATGAGGATTATTGGAAATTTATAACATAGTGCCTTCATAAAGAAAAGCAGATATTAAATCTGCTTTTCTTTATGTTTATCCCTTGTAAAAAGAGTCATTATTCTCAAATCTTTTTCTTAAAGCATATGATTCTGTTGGCTTCCTGAAACCCTATGGCAAGATGAAAATCATAGGATGTTGTGTTTGAGAGCTCGCAATCGCTAGCAAACTCCGTACAGCCTTTTTCCCTTGCCCAGTTCTCGCATTCCTCCTCAAGCCTGCCTGCGATCCCCCTGTGCCTGTATCCTTCCCTGACTGCGATCCCCTCAAGATACCCTACGGGACTCATATCACAGCCTTCCACATAGTCATGTCTCAGCGAGCACAGGGCGGTACCTGCATATTCTCCGTCAATGATCTCTGCAAATACTGCAGACTCATCGGAACATATGTATCCCTTTATTATCTCCGTCAGTTCTTCTAAAGAATGCTCCGACCAGACGATGCTGACAAGCGGAGCAAGCTTTCCAGCCTCTTCTATCACAGCTCTCATACCCTCTCTCCTCCTTTTCCCGGTACAAAGAAATCACCTGATTAGTTCTCCGTGGAAATACTGTTCCTGGAAGCTTATGGCCTCCAGTATCTCTTCGTCGGAGTATTCCCGTCCGTCAACGGAAACGATCCATTTATCCTCGACATCATCCGAACGGTGGTATATCGCGATAACTCTTCCTTCAAAGTTCTCTATCGGTCCCTCAGCACCCAAGATATATGCGTCCTGTTCTTCCCCGTCACCCGAATACACTCCGCTCACATACCCGTAGTTGACATCATAGATGAGATCGGGATGACCGGGATGAGCGGTACCCATGGGACGGTCTACTATACCCTTTACGAATGAGCCTATTACATCCTTCTTCATAGTTTGGGGATCATTTACGAGAGAACATGTCTATGGCTTCCTCGACCGACACGATGTCGACCAGTTCCTCCCAGACGTCCTCATTATAGTAACGGACACAGGTCTCACCGGTCATGTAGTCATTGTCGAAGGTGGTATTCGTACCTTCCGGGACCATCACTTCGAAGCCTCTTTCGAAAGCGGATTTGACAGTACAGTCTATGCAGTAATTAGTCTGCAGACCGATTATCATAAGCCGCCTGTCTTCCTGCTTCTCCATATACTCCCTGAAGTCCTTATTTCCGAAGCAGCTGTTGATCTTCTTGACAAAGACCTGTTCGCCCGGCTCGGGACTCAGCTCGTCTATGATCTCAAAGGCCTCGTCTCCGACGGAGAGTCCGGTGTTCTCTCCTGCATCATGCTGTACGAATATGACCTCAACACCGTTCTTCCTTGCGGCGTCTACCAGCCTTACAGTTTTTTCCATGAAGGAATCGAAAGCATACAGTTCATCGTCAACTATACCCTTCTGCATGTCGACTACCAAAAGTATCATGTTCTTTCTCCTGATAAGTTATTACTCACAAATGGACCTGAGAATGCTGTCCAGTTCAGGGTCCGTTTTTCTTAAGGCGATGAGCTTGCCTTCCCTGTCCACAAAGCAGTGAACTGACCTGGCAGTGCAGACTGTCTCGTCGGAACCGATCTTTGTCATATCGTAGCCGAGTATCAGCTTTGCCGCCTTATACTCCTCTACTTTCACCTCTATGGCGACCTCGTCCTCAAAGGTCGTAGGGGCTTTGAAGCTACATTCCACGCTCACCACCGGCGAGAACAGGCCTTCTTCCTCAAGCGTCCTGTAGCTTAGCCCGATCCTGTCGAAGAAATCGATCCTTGCTTCTTCCATCCATCTTATGTAATTGGAGTGATGCGTCACGCCCATCTTGTCGGTCTCATAGTACATCACCCTGTGTATGTATCTTTCCATATGCTCTGCTCCGGGTATTATTCAGTCTGTATTTTTCAAAGTGACGTATATATGACCTATCGCAAAGATCAACGCAAAGCCCACGAGGAGCCAGTGCCTGAGCGTTAAGCCGCTGAGGAGGAATATGCATGCGGGTATCACCGCAAGGGCAAATGCTCTTTTCTTCGTTTTCTCTTTCATATAGAAGATATATATGATCCAGTATGCACATAGAAGGCAGCCGTTCCCTATGAGGTAAAGGAGCATGGCAAACACGCTAGGGAAACCGAACTTCCATACGAGAAGAGGCAGCCACATGAGCACTATGCAGCCATATCTGCCGATCTGCTCCAGTATGTTCATGAGCTTGCTGCCGCACCTGTTCTTCTCATCCCTGTTCCTGAGGGCATATATTATGTTCGGGATCAGCATAAGTATCACGATTATCGCCCCGAATATGTTTATCCATCCGAATTCCATATGTATTATTCCCCTTTAATGTCAGGACAGCCTCAGATGGTACCGCCTTCGGTGAACTGCGAGTTCCAGAGCTCGGCATATACGCCGTGCATATTAAGGAGCTCTTCATGGTTGCCCGTCTCCACTATATCGCCGTCCTTCATAACGAGTATTATATCAGCATCCCTTATGGTGGAAAGCCTGTGGGCGATAGTAAAGGAAGTCCTTCCCTTCATGAGCCTGTTCATGGCATCCTGAACCATCTGCTCTGTCCTGGTATCAACTGACGAAGTCGCTTCATCGAGTATCAGGAGCGGTGCATCGTGTATCATCGCTCTTGCAATGGTCATCAGCTGTCTCTGGCCCACGGACATGTTGGAGTCGTCTGTGAGAACGGTGTCATAGGCTTTCGGCAGAGAGGATATGTAGTGATGTATGCCTACCGATTTGCAGGCCTCTATCATCTCCTCCTCGGTGACGTTCTCCTTTCCGAATATGAGATTGTCCCTCACGGTCCCGTTGAACAGCCATGTGTCCTGGAGCACCATTCCAAACAGGGAGTGGACGCATTCCCTCGTCATGTCCGAGGTCTTTATGCCTCCTATGCTTATGGAGCCGCTGTTGAGCTCATAGAAGCGCATAAGCAGATTCACGAGTGTGGTCTTGCCCGCACCCGTAGGTCCAACTATGGCCACATGGTGCCCCGGATAGACGGTGAAGCTGAAGTCCTTTATTATCGTCCTCTCGGGAGTGTATCCGAAGTTCACGTGATCGAATACCACTTCCGCGTTCTCTATGTCATCAATGTGGTCTATCTTTCCGGTCTCATCCTCCATCTCCTCTTCGCTTAAGAGCTGGAATATCCTTTCCGCTGCAGCTGCTGCTGTCTGTACGTTAGTGGTTCCTTCAGCCACCTGGGTCAGGGGCTGTGTGAAGAGCTTAACATAGACTATGAATGCCACTACTACTCCGAAGTCTATACTCCCCCTGCTCACGAGATATGCCCCGAGCACGCATACCGCAACATATCCGAGGTTGGAGACGAGTTCCATTATAGGCATCATGAGTCCGCTTAAAAACTGGCTCTTCCAGTTCGTGACATAGAGCTTCTCGTTTATCTCGCTGAAGGTCTCCTCGGACTCCTCTTCTCCGTTGAAGCCTCTCACTATCACGTGCCCTGCGTACATCTCCTCTATGTGCCCGTTCAGCATGCCTAGGAATATGGACCTGTTCGTGAAATATGGCTGTGAATATTTGATGATATACTTCATGGCTATGAAGCCGAGTATGGCAAAGAATATAGCCGAAATGGCGAGCTCTACGTTTGTAATGAGCATCATTATCATGCAGCCGAGGAAGGTTATCGCAGCTGCTATGAGCTCGGCTACGGTCTTGTCGAGTGCAAGGTTAAGGGTATCCACGTCGTTCGTGACTCTGCTTAAGAGATCTCCGAATGAAGAGGAGTCCGTTCTTGAGAGAGGAATGGAATTCAGCTTCCTCGAGATGTCCCTTCTCATCATCTGGGTGAGCCTTGCAGAGTAGGTCGTCATGGTATACGACTCTATATACGTAATTAGTGCCGACAGCACGTAGAGCACCATTGCAGTGACCGTGAGCCTTACTATCGAATCTAGATCAAAGGAGCCGGACTTCATACCCGCCTGTATGAGGTTAGTGATGTCCTTAAGCATGTTCGGTCCGAAAAGCGACAGTATGACCGCTATAACCGCACATGCTATCCCGAGGATTATCATCCACTTCAAAGGCCTGCTGTAGCGGAGCACCATCATCCAAGCGGACTTGAAATCCTTCGGTTTCTCCGCCGCTCTCATGCCGCCTCTTCTTCCTATCGTAGTCTTCATCTGGACCTGTCCCAGGTTATATGTATGTCTTGCCATTATGCCAGTTCCTCCTGTGACAGCTGCGTGAAGGCTATCTCGCGGTAGATTCTGCAGTTCTTCATGAGCTCCTCATGAGTGCCGGTTCCTGCGATCCTGCCTTCGTCCAGTACTATTATCCTGTCGGCATCCTTTATGGTGCCTATCCTCTGGGCGACTATGAATGTGGTGATCCCTGAAGTCTCCTTTTTGAGGGTGTTCCTAAGCACCCTGTCAGTCTTGTAGTCGAGTGCGGAGAAGGTGTCGTCGAATATGTAGAACTCAGGCTCCCTGTAGACCGCCCTTGCGACCGAAAGCCTCTGTTTCTGGCCTCCTGAGACGTTTGTGCCTCCCCTCGTGACGTCAGCGTCTATGTCGCCGTCCATCTGGGACACGAATTCCTCAGCCTGGGCGATCCTGACGGCTTTTCTCACCTTCTCTTCTATGTCATCGGATGCATAGGAAACGTTGCTCCTGACGGTCCCCGTGAACAGGACGGCCTGCTGGGGAGCATAGCCCATCTTTTTCCTGAGTGCCTTCTGTGTATATTCCTTTATATCCGTCCCGTCCACGAGTATGGTGCCTTCTCCCGCATCGAAGAACCTCATCATGAGGTTTGCGACAGTGGACTTCCCTGAGCCCGTGGCTCCTATGAAGGCGACCGTCTCCCCCTTCTTTGCACTGAAGGATATGTCCTTTATGGCAGGCATACCGGCTCCGGGATAGGTGAAGGAGACGTTCCTGAATTCGAGAGTCCCTTTCTTTCCCTCTCCTTCTTCTTTTTCTCCGTCCCTTATTACGGGAACGGTATCGAGCACCTCGTTAAGCCTCTCTGCAGCGACCTCGGCTCTCGGGATCATATTGAATATCATGTTCAGTCCCATGAAGCCTCTCACGATCCTGGCGGCATATGTGGAGAACACCACCATCTCGGAGAAGATCTCAAGCTGTTCAGCAGATCCCGCTCCGGCTATCAGGAAAGCTCCTATGCAGTATATGCCTATGTTGAGCTCGTTGTTCACGAACCTGATCGCAGGCTGCATGAGACCCATTGCTCTCCTGGCCCTAAGTGCATTCTCGGTATAGTCGCTATTCGCCTTTGCGAACTTGGTCTCCTCATAGTTCTCCGCGTTATATGCCCTTACGACCCTCATACCGGTCATGTTCTCACGGGTGACCTCATTTATATTGTCCGTGAAGTATTGCATCTTCCTGAACTTCGGATGAGCGTAGATTATGAGGAATATCAGAAGTCCCACCAAGAGCGATATAGAGGCTCCCGTAAAGGCAGTCCACTGCCAGTACCTCGTGGATATCTTGAAAAGGGCGTATCCTATCATGATAGGCACCCTTATTAACATATTGAACGCTCTCGACATTATGTTCTGTATCTGAGCACAGTCGTTCGTGGATCTGGTGATGAGGGAAGCCGTGGAGAACCTGTCTATCTCCTCCATTGAGAAGGACTCCACTCTTGTGAATATCAGGTGTCTAAGATGCTGTGAGAATGAGGCTGCAAGCCTCGAAGAAAAAAATCTTGCCGTTATCGAAGCAAGGAAAGCCAGCACGGAGAAGAGTATCATCATTTCTCCGCATCTTAATATGTCCTTTATGTCAGAACCTTCGGTGTTCACTAGCTTCGTTATGTCGCTCATGTAGTCGGGAACCGTTAGTTCCATCACCACATGGCAGGTAAGAAAGAATATGAGAAGGAAAACATACATGACCTGCTTTCCCGTCATCTTCCTGAAGAGCTTTAACATGCTTCCCCTCCGTTCCCGGATTCGGAGCCCTCGGTGAATCTCTTCAAAAGACCGATGAGCATCTCCTTCTCCTCTTCCGTATAGCAGGAAAAAAGAGATTCGGCCCTTCTGGACCTTATCTCATCTATCTGTTCATGGGCCTCCGTGCCCTTGTCAGTGATGTACAGGGATATTATCCTCCTGTCGGTCTTAGAACGCTCTCTTCTAACCATCCCCCTGTCTTCCAGATCCGAGAGAGCTCTGGTAAGGGACTGGGGACGTATGTCCAGAAGATCAGCCAGTTCGGACTGGGTGAGCCCGTCGTTATCCGATATGTATGCCAGTATCCTCCCGTACTCCTGGGGCAATATCCCGTGGGGCTTTCCCGAACGCTTTATCATGTTAGCTGACGCCCGGATCCTGTTCATGAGTTCAAGGTCGTTCTTCATATATCAGACTCCCTGTCATAAATATTAAGCAGTCTTATTGTAAGATATCTTATTATTTTTTGTCAATCAGTCTGAGCCTTTCTTTCCTGTTTTTGAATGACTGATCTGATGCAAAAAGGATATAATCGGGATATAAAGATGCTTGAGGTACTAACGTGTTACTTAACATACTCGCTACCCTTGTGAGCCTGCTGCCGCTCACATTCATATACCTGTGGCTTAAGAACAAGCTGAAGGATGATGAAGCTTACAGGTCAGAATGCAAAAAAGCCCTCGGAAGAGGGATGCTCACTGTCTTTTGGGTGATCCTTTTCTCAGGAGTGTCATATATCCTTTTAAGGCTCACGGGACTCCATGAGACGGCTCCACTGCTCTATCAGTGCCTGTATGATTTCATAGTGCTCGCGCTCATGGAAGAGCTGGCAAAGTATCTCAGCTTCAGGAAGCTCCTGAAGAAGACCACATATGCCTATTCATGGCTCGACTGCGTATCCTTCATGACCATAGTGAGCATAGGGTTCAGCCTCCTCGAATGCATAGAGTATGCCATAGGAGCGAACGCCCTCGTGATACTGATAAGGGGCATCTGCCTTCCCCATGCGGGCTTCGGCTTCATAGAAGGATACTATCATGGAAAAGCCCTTACAGAGAAAAAACCGCTTCTTAAATGGGCAGGCATACTCATCTCATGGTTGCTTCATGGACTGTATGACTTCTCTTTAAGTGAAGAATTCGGAAAACTGAACGACAACCTCGTGTTCATCCCACTGATACTGGTGATCGTGGACATTATCCTCGTGATACGGCTCATCAGGTTTGCTAAAAAAGCAAGAAATGAAGAAAAGTATACCGTTCCTCTTAGGGGAGTACCGGTGACTATCGAGGAATGATTAAATTATATAGGATGAAATAACGGATACCGGCATTTGCGCCTGTATCCGTTTTCTTTTATGAGTATTTATGAAGCATTAGCATCGGGGCATATTCAAGATAAAAAGAGATATGAGAACTCTGTCCGGAAATGCGGTTCACGATATCTCATATCCCTTTGAAGCAAGTACGTTCAGCGCATGCTCAAAGTTTTCCTTCTTCACAAGGATATAATCCGTATTATATGTCGATACTGCAAAGATACCTATCCTATTCTCTGCAAGAATGCCTGATATCTCTGACAGAATGCCTATAAGCGAAAAGTCAAGGATTCCCTTTATGCGGAAGCCTCTCCATCCGTCATCGCGCTCTGTTGTGTTTAATGGAGTATCCTCCGTCTTGCACACCAGTGATAATTCTTCATCCGTCCTGCCAATAAAATAGAATTCGGAATCCATTTTGATGTCTGATATCTTCCTGACCTTGCAAACGGTCAGTTCATATCCTATTCTCTCCAATATCATCTTCTGTTCTTCCTCTGTAAATATGGATATCATTTATATCCTGACGATCCGTCACTTCCGGTACCATATCCTGCAGCTAAACGGACATATCTTACGGGCATAGTATAGCACAGGAACGTCATCAAATGAGAGGCGGAAAAAAACGGCGTGACCCTAAGATCATGCCGTTTCACGAATACTCTATATTTTCTATTTAAGAACGGATTTTTTACATCCCTGATATCAGTCTATGCTGGTCTTGTTCAGCTGGCGATGTACGTTCACCATCCTCGCGTAGTCGCCGTTCATGGCCATGAGCTCGTCATGTGTTCCCTCCTCGGAGATGCCGTTCTCTGTCAGGACTATTATCCTCTCGGCGTTCTCTATCGTGGTGAGCCTGTGGGCTATGACGAATGTAGTCCTGTTGTGGGCGAGCTTTTCGAGTGAATCCTGAACCACCTTCTCGCTCTCGTTATCGAGTGCACTCGTTGCCTCATCGAATATGAGTACCGGCGGGTTCTTAAGGAACACTCTTGCTATGGAGAGTCTCTGCTTCTGTCCTCCCGAGAGCTTGACTCCCCTCTGTCCTATGTCGGTGTCGAAGCCGTCAGGCAATGACATTATGAAGTCGTAGGCGTTGGCGTTCTTTGCAGCCTCCACTATCTCCTCTTCCGTGCATCCGGGCTTTCCGTAGGCTATGTTGTCTCTTACCGTTCCCATAAAGAGATATACGTCCTGCTGGACCACTCCTATATGATCTCTGAGTGACTTCAAGGTTACGTCCCTTATGTCCGTTCCGTCTATTGTGATGCTTCCTCCCGTGACGTCGAAGAATCTCGGTATCAGTGAACAGAGAGTCGTCTTTCCAACGCCCGACGCTCCGACTACGGCTATGTATTCTCCGGGAGCCACGTGCAGGTCCACGTTCTGGAGCACGCACTCGTCAGTGTCAGAATAATGGAAGCTCACGTCATTGAAGTCTATCTCTCCCTTTACGTCGGTAAGCTCTTTTGCGTCTTCCTTCTCGGTGATCTCGGGTACGACGTCCATTATCTCCATGAAACGCTCAAAACCGGAATATCCGTTCTGGAACTGCTCTGTGAAGTCTATGAGCACTCTCACGGGATCCGTGAACACGTTGATGTAAAGAAGGAATGTTATGAAATCGGAGACGTTCAGCCACTTGTTCGCGATGCCGAATCCTCCGACCGCGATGATAACTACAGTGATCAGGGTCGTGAAGGAAGTGAGTCCGGAATGATGGAGAGCCATGTTCCTGTACTGCATCTTCTTGGCCTCGAGGAAGCCGTCGTTTCCCTGCTTGAACTTGTCTCTCTCTATGTCCTCGTTTGCAAAGGATTTTACTACCCTTATGCCTGAGAGGTTGTCCTCTATCTGGGCATTTATCTCTCCTATCTTCTCACGGCTCTTCTTGAAGGCCTTCTTCATCTGCTTGTTAAGGAACAGGGAATAGATGGCCATTATCGGGATCATGATGAATGCCACTAGCGTGAGCTTGAGGCTGATGCTCGAGAGTATTATTATCGATCCCACGATCTTTATAAGCGAGATCACTATGTTCTCAGGTCCGTGATGCAGGAGCTCCGTAATCTCGAAGAGGTCAGAAGTGACCCTGGAGAGGAGCTGACCGACCTTCTCATTGTTGTAGAAGGAATATGAGAGATCCTGGTAATGGGAGAAGATCTCCTCCCTCATCGTGTACTCTATCTTGGCTCCCATGACATGCCCGTTGTTCGTGACGTAATAGTTGCAGAAGAACTGAACTATTATGAGCACTATAAGGGCTATGATTATCTTCTTTATGATACTCAAGGCCTCCACTGTCTCCATGGTAGTGATGTTAGATGTTATATATCTAACTATCATCGGGATGACGAGTGTGATGAGTGCGCTCAATATCGCGCAGAACATGTCGAACAGGAATTCCTTCATGTAAGGCCTGTAGTAGGAAATGAGCTTCTTCAGATTTCTTTTCATCCTCTTGTCCTTTCTTTCGTTCCCAATAATTATACACAGATTTTCCGGAAACTAAATAAGACGCATGCCCATTTTCGGGTAATGCGTCCTATGATCTGCTTATATATGATTCAGTCCTCTTTGTCGTAATCCTCAAGGAAGGAATGTCTTTCTCCCTTCGTCTTATATGAGAGGAGTGTATCTAGGTTCACGTTCTCTGAGCTCTTGAAGATGTTCTGCTCTATATACGGATTCGTCTTCTTAAGGGTCTGTATGAGCTCCTTTATCTCCTTTCTCTTCGAGAGATCCTCATTGTTCTCCTTTGCAGCCTCTTCGGTGAACCTGCAGGCGCACTGCAGGAAAGTGAGGCCGTTATGCTCCTTCCACCTTATGATGTTCTTCTCCCTTATGAGATACATCGGACGGATGAGCTCCATGCCTTCGAAGTTGGTGCTGTGGAGCTTGGGTATCATGGACTGCATCTGGCCTCCCCAGAGCATCCCCATGAGTATGGTCTCTATGACGTCGTCATAATGGTGTCCGAGGGCGATCTTGTTGCAGCCCTGCTCCTTGGCGTAGCTGTAGAGGTGTCCCCTCCTCATCCTTGCGCAGAGGTAGCACGGGGACTTCTCTATGTGGAAGACCGAATCGAATATACGGGACTCGAATATGTCAAGCGGGATATCGAGGAGCTTTGCGTTCTTCTCTATCATCTCCCTGTTTCTTGAACTGTATCCGGGATCCATGCAGATGTATCTGACGGAGAAATCCTCGCTCCCGTATTTCTCATATTCCCTGAACAGTGCAGCCATGAGCATGGAATCCTTGCCTCCGGACATGCAGACAGCTATCCTGTCCCCGTCCTTAATGAGCTCGTACTGCTTCACTGCCTTTATGAAGGAGCTCCATAGTTCCTTCTTGAAGGAAGAATGTATGCTCCCGTATATCTCATTCGTTTGAGCGCTCATCTTGCTGCTGTTTCCTGTCCATGCTCTGGAATTTATATATGATGTCCCTTATCTCGTTTATGATGCCCATGAGATCGGCATCGAAGACTCCCCTGTAGTAATCCGTAATGGTGTCCACCACTGCGTTTATGAAGAAATGGGCTCTGAAGCTTCTCCTTAACGGAGGAAGCTCCGTGAGATAATCCTCCGTCAGCCTCTTTATCAGGGAGTGTTTGACCCTCTTTATGAAAAGAGTCATCGTCTCCGTGTTTATGAGGGCCCTTATGTATTCCTCATACTGATCGATCCTTCTGACACAGGTCTCTACGTAGTTCTGGAGCGCTCTTCCTTTCAGTCTGTATATGCTGTCGAGAAGACCGTTCATGTTCCCGAAGATATCCTCGTCCAGTTCTTCGATCAGGTGGTATATATCATCGAAATGGTAATAGAAAGTGCTCTTTGACACTTCTGCCAGATCTGTTATGTCCTGTACGAATGTGCGCTCGACATCCTTCTTTTCAGCGAGCACCTTCAAAAAAGATATCTTGAGTTTTTCCTTGGTGCGGGTGACCGCCCTGTTTTCCTGCTTCATCCTTCCTACCTTCCAGATCATAGAAATATAATGCTACAGGATATATTTTAAACGTTACTGGACATCTTTGCAAATGTTGAATGCTTCAACATGATGTTCCGGATTAATTAAAGTCCCTTTTCCCGGCGTTCAGGAGCGCGTTCTCCTTCCGCCACCTGTAGTATTCGGCTTTTAAGGGAGTATATCCGAGCTTCCTTAGCTTATCATAAGGGATGCTTCTGTTCTTAAGACTGTGTCTTCCCGTGAACAGGAATCTCAGGCAGTCCGTCATGTATCTGTCTATCTCCGACAGTCCGTTTGTGGTATTGATGACCGGAAAATAGAAACGGATCCAGGAAAAGCTGTTCGTGCCCGTGAGATCGTAGAACTTGTTGTCGAAGCTCCTTATCATGGAAGCGGCCGCCTTTTCCGGAGAAGCGCCTGTCCTCTTCATGCGCCTCATTACCTTTCTAGTCTTTCTCCTTATCTTCCCCTTCATCTTTTTTATGGTGACATCGGAAAGATCTATCGTACCGTTTCTGTACGAGAATCCGAGAAACTCGAAGCCTTCTCCCGGCTCATACGCGCGGGTCTTATCGGGATTCAGTGTAAGACCCAGCATGTCCGCAAAGGTTCTTACCATTCTCATGGCGTCCTCCCTCTCCGAAGCGTCCTTTGCGAGCACGAGCATGTCGTCCGAATAGCGGAAATACGGGATGCCCGCAAGGGAGAACCAGGTATCCATGGACCTTAGATAGACGTCGGCAAAGAACCCTGATACGGGCACTCCCGCCATTGCTCCCATGTCCTCACGGATCTCCTCTCCGTCATATATGCACCTGTTCATGGCCAGAAGCTCTGTGAGAAAATCAAGGAGTCTCTCATCGTCATCTATGATCTCCCTCAGCATGGTCCTTAAGAGCCTTCCGTCTATTGACCCGAAATAGTCGTGTATGTCAGCCTTAAGGATATATCTTTTATCAAGACCCGGGACCAGCATCACGTCCCTTAAGGCATCGGACGATTTCACATACCTCCTGAAGGAATAGCATGAGGGATGTATGGAACTGTCATATGAATACAGAAGGTATGAAAGAAGCTTCAGCATCCATGTGGCATCTGCTCCGAAGGAATAGACGGTCCTTTTCTTTGAAGATCCTGACTTGGATATGAGTTTCTTCTCAGGAATGCCGTACGAAGACAGACCGGAAAATGACATGTATCTTTCTTCGGCCATGAACTGATCGAGTTCTCTTAACTCTCTTCTCGTGAGCTGGGAATGATCCTTCCTATACTGTCTGAATTCCTCCCAGGTCTCTTTTTCCTTCAGACGGTCTAAAAGTGACGGCATAAAAAAGAGGGAAAGAGAAAAAACTTTGAAGTATGCTGTGCATACGTTACAGGACGGTACACGGGGCTGCTGCCCGCAAAGCAAATATATCCCGTGCTGCGTCCGCCGCGGGCGCATAAATGCGTTTCTCTTTCCCTAAAATGTATCAGTCGAGATATGAATGAAGCCTCTTCGAGACGTACTCCGGCTCATTCGGATAATGCTCTATGAAGTTGATGAAGCTTATGGCGTTCTTCTCGGCAAACTCTCTTGCCCAGCGGTATTCCCTGTGATAGGTCGTCGTCTTGCCGATGATCATTATCATGAGCTTCGGCCTTCCTTCCTTATATACCGCAATGGAATAGTCCATGAATCTTCCCGTTCCTCCGAGTTCCCTTGCGGAGACGTTCTCCCTGAAGCTGAGCTCCGGAAACTCGCTGTTGAGGATGCGGAGGATCTTTTCCCTGCAGGATGGCTCCTCATATGATACGGCATCCTGCACTGGTGCGGAAACAGAGGAAGGTTCTTCCCTTCTCTCCTCCTCTTCCTTCTTTCCGAAAAGCTCGGAGACCTTTCCCTCGGCAGCATCCTTCAAGATGGAAGCGCCTTTCTTAAAAAGCTTGTCTAGCAGACCCATTCTTATAACTCCTTTATTGCTTATATCTTACGGAACGATTACTCAAGTTCCCTGCACTGCTCGAGCAGGCTTATTATCGGCAGATGCTGCGGGCATACTCCCTCGCACTGTCCGCACTGTATGCAGTCGCTGGCTCTGCCCTTACCTGTAGTGACTATCGTGTACTCTCTCTTGGTCCTGAACTCAGGGCTTCCCTTCTTCCTGTTCTCGACGGCGAATATATCCGGGATCGGGATGTTCATCGGGCATCCCTTCGTGCAGTAACGGCATGCCGTGCACGGTATGGACTGATCCTTGTCAAGGGCCTCCTGAGCCTTTCTTATGACCTCTTCCTCGTGTTCGTCAAGAGGCTTCATGTTCTTCATGAACGAGAGGTTGTCCTCCATCTGTGCGATATTGCTCATTCCGGAGAGAACGGTCAGTATATTGTCCTTCGAGGCTACGAACCTTAATGCCCATGAAGCATAGCTCATGCCCGTTCCTTCCCTGTCGAATATCTCCTTTACGGAATCGATCGGATCTGCGAGTATGCCTCCCTTGACGGGTTCCATAATCGTCACGGGCTTTCCGTGTGCCTTGCAGATCTCCATGTTCCTTCTGGAATTCACTCCCGGGTTCTCCCAGTCGGCGTAGTTCACCTGAAGCTGTACGAACTCCACGTCCGGATGGTCGTTTAAGAGTTCTTCCAGGAGATCAGGATCTGCATGGAAAGAGAAGCCGTAATGTTTGATGAGACCCTTCTCCTTCAGTTCCTTTACGAGATCCCAGAGGCCGTACTTCTCGTAATTCTTGTAATTGGCTCTCTGAAGCGCATGGAGCAGATAGAAATCGAAATATCCCGCACCCGTCCTCTCAAGGCTGGTGTAGATCTCGTTTCTGGCTATCTCCTCTGTCATGTTGTCGCCGAAGGCCATCAGTTTGGTGGCGAGGGTATAGCTGTCTCTCGGATGTCTCTCGACGAGGGCCTTCCTGATGGCCTCCTCTGAGCCCGGATATGCATAAGCCGTATCGAAATACGTTCCGCCTGCTTCCAGGAATTTATCGCACATGACTGCGGTCTGTTCCACGTCTATGGTCCCGTCTTCAAGTCTCGGAAGCCTCATGAGACCGAAACCAAGCTTCATGTTCTTGTTGAATACTATCTCTGACATCATTTCATCCTTTCTTCAGAAATCGTTCTCGATGAAGGACTTCAGTTCTTCATCTGTCTCTTTCTTCGAGAATCTCTTTCCCTCAGCTATGTCGGCATCGGGAAGTATCCTCCTCATGTACTTTACGGTGTCCCCCATCCCGCTGGAACCGGATGTGGCAAAGGGCACTATCTTCTTCCCGGTGAAGTCATAGGACTCGAGGAAGGTATCTATTATGGACGGTTCTCTGTACCACCAGATCGGGAATCCCACGAACACGGTATCATACTGATCCATGTCAACGACCTTTCCCTCTATCTTCGGCCTCGCATCAAGATCATTCATCTCAATAGAACTCCTGCTGTTCTTGTTCCTCCAGTCGAGGTCCTCTCTTGTATATATCTCCTCAGGAGCGATCTCGAAGAGATCGGCGCCTGAGACTGCGGCCATTCTTTCAGCAAGTTTTCTTGTATTTCCTTCAGCGCTGAAGTACGCTATCAATGCCTTTTTCATCTCAAATTCCTCCCAAACTGTCTTTTTTTTCATCATAAGACCTTAAAGCAGGTTCATGTCAATATTATATGTTAATCCGAAGTGCTCCTTCAACATCAGGAATCAAAAAGCCCCTGCCGGTAAGGAATACCGGCAGAGGCAGATAATTTTGACGAAAGATCCTCAGATCTCGCTTATGAGTTCAAGGTTGCGTTCCTTATTCTGCTTCTTGCAGATCTCGATGAATCTGTCGAGAGGAACGTCGTGAAGCTGGGTCTTGACTCCCCTTACCGTTACGGAAACGGTCCTGTTCTCCCTTTCCTTGTCACCTACGACGAGCACGTATGGATCCATCATGTTCCTGAAGAACTTGAGCTTCTCGTTCATGTGCTTGTCCTGATAGTCGGCCTCGACCCTGATGCCGGCGTCCGTGAGAGCCTCCTCGATCTCCTTCGCATAGTCATTGTGCTCGGTCCTGATCGGGACTATGGCTACCTGGTACGGGTTCAGCCAGAACGGGAACCTTCCCTTAAGGTGCTCGATGATTATTCCGATGAACCTCTCGAAGGATCCGTAGAGGGCCCTGTGTATGACTATCGGTTCCTTCATGGAGCCGTCCTTGTCAGTATATGTGAGTTCGAAATTGTGCGGGAGCTGGAAGTCGAGCTGAATAGTTCCGCACTGCCATTCACGTCCGAGAGCATCCCTTATCTGAAGGTCGATCTTCGGTCCGTAGAATGCGCCGTCTCCCTCGTTGATCTCGTAGTTTCCTTCTCCGTATCTCTTGTTCAGGATCTCCTTTAATATGGACTCGGCCTTGTTCCAGACCTCTATGTCTCCCATGAAGTCATCGGGCCTCGTGGAGAGCTCTGCCCTGTATGTGAGTCCGAAAGCAGAATAGATCGTATCGGCTATGGAGATGATGTCTGCGACCTCGCTCTCGATAAGATCCTCTGTAACGAATGTATGGTCATCGTCCTGACGGAACTCCTGCACGCGGAAGAGTCCGTTCATCTGTCCGGATTTCTCCTTCCTGTGGATGACGTCCATCTCGCTGTATCTTATCGGCAGCTCCTTATAGGAGTGGTTCGTCCTCTTGTAGGTCATCATTGCATTCGGGCAGTTCATCGGCTTGGCGGCCATCATGTCGTCTGCGTTCGGCGTCCAGTCGGTGCCGGGTACCAGGAACATGTTGTTCTGATAGTGTGCCCAGTGTCCTGAGATGACCCAGAGCTTCTTATAGTTGATGAGAGGTGCGGAGATCTCCTGATATCCGTGTCTGTCCTGAAGATCCCTTGAGAACTTCATGAGAGCGTTGTAGAGCTTCCAGCCTCTCGGCAGCCAGTAAGGCATTCCGGGAGCTGTGTCGCTGAACATGAAGAGGTCGAGCTGTGTGCCGATCTTCTTGTGATCCCTCTCGAGTGCTTCCTTTATGAAAGCAAGGTGGGCCTTCAGTTCCTGCTGGTTCGGGAAGGCATAGACATAGATCCTCTGGAGCATGTCCCTCTTCTCATCGCCTCTCCAGTATGCGCCTGAAGCCTGGCGGATCTTGAATGCAGCACCCATGAGCTCCTGGGAATTGTCCACATGAGGTCCTCTGCAGAGGTCCACGAAATCATCTCCCGTATGGTAGATGCTGATGGTCTCTCCGTCCTCCAGTTCCTCGATGATCTCTGTCTTGTATTTCTGTCCCTTGAAGAGTTCGAGCGCTTCCTCTTTTGAGACTTCGTCTCTCTTCCAGTCCTCTCTTCTCTTCAGGATCTCCCTCATCTTGTTCTCGATAGCAGGAAAGTCGTCTTCGGTGATAGTTCGCGGCAGGAGAAAGTCATAGTAAAAACCGTCGCTGATCTGCGGTCCGATCGCATACTGGACGTTTTCAGCACCAAATATCTCTATCACTGCCTTTGCAAGAATGTGGGACAGCGAATGGCGATATACTTCCAAATACTGCTCGTTGTTCATAATTTACCTCCGAAAACGGGCTTTCTGCCCGGAAAATTGTTTTTTATTATAATACTTATATAACGGGAATTCAAACGTACAGGGTAAAATTGTCCGTTTTTCCCGTCATGAAAGGCTCAGCAGCCCTTTCCGTCCACATCGCAGGCATCGCCTTCGACTGTCTCGACGGGCATCTCCCCCGGAGCATTTATCTTCACTTCTGTCTTTAGCTCAGCGACCAGCTTGAAGGTCTGCACCATTGAGCAGTTCTCAATTGCCTCGTTGAAGCTCTCTAGTATGTCTTCATATGAAGCATCCGTATATACGTTGAAGCTTATGGAGAGCTCCTTTACCGTAGCGGGCACCGTATCCCTCTTTATTCCGTTTACGACTACGTCCGTGCCTGATACATTGAGCCCCCTTTTCCCCACTGATTTAGTGAAATTGGAATAGAGACAGGATGCTATCGCACCATAAGTCATGTCATAGGGCATGAGTTTTTCCTTCCCTATGAGGAGCGTCTGTCCTCCGACCCTGTAAGTACCGTTGAACCCGTTCCTGTATTCGATATATGCCATATTTTTATCCTCCGATCATTCCTATATTATTTCAGTGCCTTGGCACCATTCACCTTGAATTAGATCTCCTGGTGCATTTTTCCGCATCCATTGCCACTATGAAGAGTAACACGTCCTCTGCATCATATATGTTGTTCACGTTCACCGAATAGTGGTCCGTGAAATGGAAGAGTTCCTTGGATACATAGGCGACCGTGTTACCGTAGGAGTCCACTATGGAATAGTTCCATTCGAGCCAGTCGCCTTCCACGTGCCAGCCCCTGTACTCCATGTCATATTTCGGCCTGAAGAAGGAGAACCTCTTCCTTATCCTTCCGATCTCGGCTCCCCTCTTGTATATGATGAACTGGGGAAGCCATGTGAGGATCTTCTCCCTCACCACGCCTATCTCGTTTCCCATTCCGTCAAACACCTTGAACAGATGTCCCCAGGAGAGGCGGCCTTTCACCACGAAGGCGGTGTTTCCCGTCTCATCGTATATGTCATAGCTGTCGAACCAGCTGAAGAACCTCTGTTTGAAAAGATATCTCACGCTAAATTCCTCCTGGCTTTTATGATATGATACCACATTTTCTCCCAGCGCATACAGAAGGGCGACGCTCTTCCCTCTGTTTATCCTCATCTCCCATGGTTTATATATAGAGCAATAATCTGAAGGAGGTCGTGAAATGAGAAAGAGGCCGGTCATATACTACACTCTCATGCTGTTCATAATTAGCGTTATGTTTGCGGGAGAGCTCTTCTATGTGCCTCATTTCATAGAAAACGGATATACCGATCAGGAGATCTCGCTCATACTGTCCCTCCAGGCAGCTACCGCGATCCTCTTTCCACCGCTCATAGGCGTCATATCCGATAAGGTAAGATCAAAGAGACTCGTGCTCATGACAGGTCTCATACTTTATTCCGCGCTTCTGGCCATGAAGCCCGTTCTCATAGGGTCGTTCGCGCTCTCTCTTCTCTCAGCCGCCCTCATAAACGGAGACGGCTCCTTCATCGCCTCCATCTCGGAGACCTGGTGCATGGAAGAGGTGTCGATAGCGAACTCCAGGGGATTGGATATGTCCTACAGCCCCATAAGGTCGGGCTCGTCCTTCGGATACGCTCTCATGGGGCTCATATACACTCTCCTCGCTGCGAGAGCCGGGCTCTCCAATACCTCGATTATGATAATGACGTCGGCTCTTGCGATAACCGCGTTCCTGATAGTGCTCTTGGGAAAGAGGTTCGAGACGGTTTCCGTCCATGAGCAGAAGCGCTATTCCCTTAAGGAGCTCCGTCCCACAAGACTTCTCAGGAACTATCATTACATAACTTTCATAATAGCCTATGCGCTCATGCATTCATCCATATCCTTCGGGCAGAACTATCTCTCACAGCTCCTCGAGGACGTCGGGATGAGCACTTCTTATTCAGGGATGATGGGATTCATCCGCGCCATAGTCGAGATCCCCTCCTTCTTCCTCACCCAGAGGCTCATAAGGAAAAAGGGCTATACCCTTCCGATAGTGATCTCTACAGTCATGATGGCAGTCTCTAATCTGCTGACTGTGATCGCGGGGAGCTTCCCCCTCGTTGTGATAGCCCAGCTGCTCCTCGGGTTCTTCTCGGGGATGATGTTCCTCTTCGCTCCCATGTACATATACGACCATGTACCGAATAACCTCTCAGCCACTGCCCAGACCCTTGCAAGTGCCCTTATAAACTGTGTGGCCGTGATAGGAAACCTGCTCTCAGGCTATCTGATCGGGCTATATGGGGCAAGGAGCGTGTTCTTCCTCTGCGGGACTCTTACTCTGATCTCTCTCATACTGTTCCTGCTTTTCAACCTTGCAGGGAGAAAAAAGGAAACGGTTGATGAAGCTTAAATGAGAGTATGTCTTCTGAGGTGAGACTGATCCTCATCCATATACGGACACGAACCCGATATAAAAGAAGAACTGCTCTGCCTTATACGGTCATGAGCAGTTCTTTTTATATCGATCGGAAGAGGTCATTTGATAACGGCCTTATGGAAGACCTTCTTTCCCTTTCTTATGACGACACCGTCCTTCAGTTCGTCTATGGAGAACATCCTTCTGAAATCCGTCTCCTTCTCCTGGTTCACGGTAACTCCGCCCTGGGTTATGAGCCTTCTTGCCTCGGAGTTCGAGGATGCGAGCTTGCATCTCACCATGAGGTCTATGAGGGAGATCTCTCCTTCCTCCTCGCTGAATTCCGTTGTGGGCATGTTCTCGTCGTCCATGACTCCGCTGAAGATGGCCTGTGCGGCGGACTTAGCCTTGTCAGCCTCTTCCTTTCCGTGTACGAGGGCGGTGAGCTCGTAAGCCAGGATCTCTTTCTTCTCGTTGATCCTGGAATCGTCCCACGTCTCCATCTCCCTTATCTCATCCATGGAGATGAAGGTGAGCATCTTGATGCACTTCATGACGTCGGCATCGTCGACGTTCCTCCAGTACTGATAGAACTCGAAGGGGCTCGTCTTGTCCGGATCGAGCCATACGGCACCCTTTGCGGTCTTACCCATCTTCTTTCCTTCGCTGTTCAGAAGAAGGGTTATCGTCATGGCATATGCGTCGTCTCCCGTGGTCTTCCTTATGAGCTCTGTGCCTGCGAGCATGTTGGACCACTGATCGTCTCCTCCGAACTGCATGTTGCAGCCGTAGGTGTCATGCAGATATTTAAAGTCGTATGCCTGCATTATCATGTAGTTGAACTCAAGGAACGAGAGACCCCTCTCCATCCTCTGCCTGTAGCACTCGGCCCTCAGCATGTTATTGACCGAGAAATGGGCTCCGACCTCCCTTAAAAGATCTATGTAATTTAGATTCAGGAGCCAGTCGGCGTTGTTCACCATCATGGCCTTGTCCTCTCCGAACTCTATGAACCTCTCCATCTGGACCTTGAAGCAGTCGCAGTTGTGCTGTATGGTCTCGGGAGTCATCATGCTCCTCATGTCCGTTCTGCCCGAAGGGTCGCCTATGTATCCGGTACCGCCTCCTACGAGCACGACAGGCCTGTTGCCTGCCATCTGGAGCCTCTTCATGAGACAGAGAGCCATGAAATGGCCTACGTGAAGAGAATCGGCCGTCGGGTCGAATCCTATATAGAACTTGGCCCCGCCCTTGTTTATCAGTTCCCTTATCTCCTCCTCGTCGGTCACCTGTGCTATCAGACCTCTCTCCCGGAGTTCTTCATAAATCCCCATTGAAAACTTCCTCCTGTATGAAATAAAAGTCCCCTGTCCGTTTGGGACAGAGGACGAAATATCGTGGTACCACCTCAGTTTCGAGCATATATGCTCCTCGGTGCATTTGCATGCCTGACCTTAACGCGGTCTTACGTCCTGCCCTACTATTGTTTCAGGCGGCGGCTCCGGAATGTATTTCAGCCCATGTCTTCATGTCCTCTCACCTGCCGGACACTCTCTGAAAAAGAATATGAGCGTACTTCTTTCCTTCTCTGCTTTTTTAAAGATATTAGCAGACCTTTTTCCCTGTGTCAAACGGGTTCAGGCCTTTTTTTCCTTTATCCTCTTAATTACCAGTATGCCTGCGGCTATTAGCGCCATACCGAGCATGGTGATCCAGAATCCGACAGTGAAGGAGGCTATTGCCTTTTCCTCTTTTGCAGTCTTATCGTCCGGTGCAGGCTCAGGAGAGGGTTCCGGTGAAGGAGCCGGTCCCGGCTGTGGCTCGGGTTCGGGGTCTGTTCCCGGTTCATAGCCCTTCACGGTTATGAGGACTTCCTCAGCAGCCTTTGACGTATCATTCGGATCATATATGGCCTCGCTCTTCAGGAACCTGCCGTAATAGTCATATACGTATCTGTTTGCGACGGCGCCTTCGGGAACGGTAAACTGGAGATCTTCTCCCAGATCTATGAGTTCGCTCACATAGCCTTCCTCATATCCCTTCTGCTCCTCATCGATCTCTTCGCTCATGACTATGAAGGCCTCTCCTCCATGGGTGATGCTCGAGATCACGTGGCTGCTGTCACTTAAGACTATGTCAAGGGCTCCTGCAACTATGCCCTTCGTCTCTCCCCCGTTCATGGACTGTATATCCACCTTTATATCCGAATCCTCAACAGTCATCTTCTGATCTACGATGACACCGCGGACTCTTTCGCAAGCTCTGACGAATACGTTGATGCTGGAGCCTTCCTCGAGCATCATCTGTCCGTCCGAGAGGATACCGTATGCCGTGACGAGATCCGGAATATCGACGGTTATGTCGATGGATGAGCCTCCTGCAAGCTCTATTCCTATGGAACCGTCCGAGACTATGCCTCCGAAGTTTATCGCATATTCCTTCTCGGCCTTCTCCATGTCCATAACTATCTCCATCTTGGAATCCTCAAGATAGAGCCTTCCGTTGTACTCCACTCCGGCCATTCCGGCAATGAATCTGCCATATGGTATGAAGTTTCCGGGCGTTGCATGGCCTTTGATGGTGATCTCGCATCCCTTTCCGTAAAGGGAACCCGCTACCCTTATCAGGCTCTTGGAGGTCGGACCTACGGAGATATGGGGCATATATGCATCGATGATGATCTTCGTTCCTTCAAAGAAACGGATATCTCCGAGTGCCACAAGTCCGCATCCGCAGGAATGGATCTCAAGGGTCGCACCGTTGTCCACAAGGATGCTGTGGGCTCTGATCCCGTCATTATATTTATCTTCGAGCGGATAGGTCTTGAGATCAAGGTCTATCTCCACCTCTGCGTCGGAATAGATCGAATAGTTTCCGCCCTTTATGGTGAGGCTGTCTCCTACAAGGTGCATCGTGGGCTTGTTCGGGTCGTCTGCGACTCCGAAATGGCTGTTCAGACACACTCCGCCGGAATTTCGGCTCGGATCGAAGTAATTGTTCTCGAGCACGCAGTCTCCCTGGAAATGCAGATAGTATTCAAGGGTCTCCGGATCGTAGGCTCTGAAGAAGATGTTGAGAGCCGGGCCGAGGGCCTGATCCCACATCATGTGTTCATTCGATATATACACATTGTCAAAATAGATGTTTATCTCGTCGTCGTCATATGTGACGGTACCTTTTCCCACCTTTATCTCTTCGAGATCCAGCTTGCCTCCCGGTTCCACAGCATAGTCTCCGACATACAGGACCTTCTTCTGCTCATCTGGATTGTCGACTATAAAAGAGATATCGTCGGTATAGAGCTTGTGTCCGTTCTTGTCTGTGATGGTGCAGCAGTACCATACGGGGACATCCCCCTTCTGTGTAGAAGGCACTATGAGGGTATCGGTATTAGCTGTCTCGCCGTCGAGCACGAATACGTTCACCCCGTCGCTCATCGTCCACTGATATGATTCGACCATCTCGGGATGGTTGACCTCAACGTGGAACTCAGCACCCTGAGGATACGAGACGACCGTAGCCCCGGTCTCATAAGTGATCTTGAGCTCGTCCTCGCCCTCAGCCGAGACCATGCCTGGCAGTATGAGTGACAAAAGGACTGCGATCAAGAGTATTCCTAGCAGTTTCTTCTTCATTTCAAAACCTCTTTCCGATAAAGACCAGACTCTTTATCCTTGCTGTATGCCCTTTGTAGATCTGATTCCAGGGACTGTTCTTTTCCAACTATATATATAGATTTTATTACAGAAAAAACACCTTTTCACCATAAATCGGTTAAAGGTGCTTTAATGATCGAGTTCTATGATCACGGTCTTTCCGGTAAATGGATCCATATAATCTATCCTCTTCGCGACAAGACCCATTCCGCTGAGATCTCCGCATGGTGAGCCGTAGACGGGATCGTTCACTATACCGTATCCGAGGCTCTTTAGATGCACCCTTATCTGATGGGTCCTTCCGGTCTCGAGAGTGCATTCTATGAGACTGATATCCTTTTTCTTATCATATGATATGCCCCTGAATACGGTAACGGCAGGCTTTCCCGTGGGTGAGACGATATATCTTCCGGATACGTGTCTGTCCCTTCCGATGGGCTTGTCGACCCTTATGGTCCTTCCTTCTTCGAAGCAGCCTTTCACATATGCATGATATGTCCTCCTGATCTTCTTTTCAGATATCATGCTGTCATACAGCGGCTGGAAGACCGGTGTCTTCGAGAAGAGCACGAGCCCCCTCGTATCCCTGTCCAGCCTGTGGATGGGATACGGGACTATATGAGTACCGGCATAACATCCGTTCACCAGAGCAGAGAGCGTCTTCTCCTCCGAGCCGTCAGTGTGTACAAGTATGCCCTGGGGCTTATTTACGCATACTATGAAGGGATCCTCGTATATCTTCTGTACAGGCCCTCCGCTGCTCAAAGTATTGTCCTTAGGATATATGTCTATCTGAAGCTCATCTCCTGAAAGAGGATCTCCCCTCCTCAGTGCTGTTCCGTCGATCCTGACGGCCTTATCCTGAAAAAGCAGGTGACGTACCCTTGAAGACGGAACGTAATGAAGGAGGAAAGAATCGATATCCCTCTCATAAACGGAATCTATATTGATTATGATCGTCCTGTCTTCTATACGGAACTCCATCTCATTTCTCTCCGCTCTTTATCCTGTCCGAGTCCTCGAGAGCTATCTCGGTTACACGGCACACTCCGTCCTCCACGAAGAACCTGACGTCCCTGTCCCCGAAATGGATACCGTAGACTGTCCCGTCTCCGGAATAACCGGGTCTCGGATCCAGTTCGAGCATCTTCCTCACTCTCTCGAGATAATCCTGATACATTCCTTCGGTATCACAGTCGAAGAGCACCTCAAGCGGCTTAGCGGTCATGTCTTCGGTGAAACCGGCCCTCGCATCCTGATGACTGTCGGTATACGGAAGATACGGCTTTATGTCATAGATGGGGGTCCCATCCATGAGGTCGGCTCCTGAAACGATGAGGACAGGGCCGTCATCGGACTGCTTTACCTCCATGAGCCTCACCGAAGAGAGGCCGAGCCTGTTCGGCCTGAAGGGAGCTCTTGTGGCAAAAACGCCCATCCTGGTATTACCTCCGAGCTTAGGAGGCTTAACGGTCGGGGAGAATCTTGAACTCTCGCTATTTCCGGAGAATCCCCATATGAGCCATATATAATCAAAATCCTCAATGCCGCGGAGGGCATTGAGGTCTCTGTACTCCGGTTCGAAGACGATCCTTGAGATAACGAGCTCATTTAATCCGCTCTGTCTCGGGATCCCGAACTTCTCCCTGTATTCGTTCTCTATATGGGCTACTGGTCTTATCTCCATGTTGTTCATACGTTCACCAGTCCGAGTATGAGAGGAGTCACATAGACCTCTATGACAGCAGCTATGGTAAGGAGCGGTATGACTCTGGTGGCGTAATATATGGCCATCTCCTGCATGAATATGTCAAAGGTCCAGGGCTCGTATTTTTTCAGTATCCTCCTGTTTATATATGTGCATAGTGCAATGCCCATGCTCATTGTTATGAACAGTGCCGTGAGCTCGAATATGCCGTGGGGCAACACTCCGACAAAGGAGACCAGTGCGGACTTCAGGAACGAGGAACCCGTCGTGGCACCTATATATCCCGTCAGTATCCCCACCATGCCGGCGTTTATGATCACGCTGAGCACCGGAAGATAAATGAAAGGAACAAGGCCGAATAGCCAGGCATTAGAAGCTGCTCTCACGTTATTGGCCCAGAGTCCCACTACCGAGATGTTGGATTCGTCATCTATTACTCCCGTTCCCGAGAGCTCGCTCAGGAACTGGCTAATTATGTTCATGGCATGATCCCTGTAGATATAGAAGAATATCGCGGATGCGATCGCTATACCAAAGAACAGTATGAGCACCAGTCTCATGGGTTTTCTGAGATACTTCTTGTACAGCACCCTGCCCCTTCTGAATATCCCGAAGAAACCGTGATACTTTTTGTCGCTGAAAGGATCTTTTCTGATATCGATTATCTCCATGTCTTACTCCATCAGTTTTTCTATTGCCTTGTAATATATGAGAGTAGCCTTCTCAAGGCTTGCAAGGTCCATCACCTCGTTCGGTTCGTGGATGTGTGTCACTTCTCCGGGGAATGCAGGTCCGAAGCCAACACAGTTATTTGCTTCCTTTGCATACGTTCCTCCGCCTATCGCCTGAGGACCGTCGCCCATGGGCTCGACCTCCCTGTACGCCGCATCGAGGGCCTTCACTAGCTTCCCCTCCTTATCGGCTATGAGGGCCTTCCCAAATCTGTATTCGGTCTCGTATCCGTGTGCATCGGCCATTGGCTTTATCACCATTCCGAAGAGTTTTTCGCAGTCTATCTCATGGGGCACTCTGAAGTCGAGAGTGACTTCCAGTTTATTGTCCTTATAGCTTATGAGTCCGAGGTTCATAGTGAGTTTTCCGAGTTCTCCCTCGAAAGCAATTCCCAGGTCCTCTCCATAGTATTTGTCCAGTTTCTCTGCTATGAACATGATCTGGGGGACCGGCATGAACTCCGAGAGATAATACGCCATGCCTACCGCAGCATTCAGTCCCAGATGAGGAAGAGATGCGTGTGCTGCCCTTCCGAATACGGTAACAACGGTATTGTTTCCCTCAGTCTTTATCGTGTGTGGGATATCAGGATGCTTTGCGCTGAATGCCTGAGCGGCATATATATAGCTGAAATCCATTCCCTTCAGAACTGCCGTGCATGATGCCGGAACGGCATTTGAAACAGTGCCCCCTTCAAGGGAGATCAGCTTGTCGCTGGCGAAATATGATGTGAGGACTGCACCTGCATGTGCCTTTTCTCCGTATATTACCGGAAATTCGGCATCAGGAGTGAAAGCCTGTACGCACGGAGCCATCTTCGTGAAATAGTGTGCTACGCAGCTGCTGCCTCTCTCCTCGTTGCATCCGAATATGATCCTTATATGCTTTTCAGCATCGGGATTGTTCCTCATATAAAGCTTTGCTGCCTCATATGCGGCAAGGAGCGGTCCCTTGTCATCCGAGACTCCCCTTCCGTAGAGTTTTCCGTCTCTGACCTCAGGAGCAAAAGGATCGGAGTCCCATCCGTCCTTCGGTGCGGGAATTACGTCAAGATGTCCCAGGATGCTAAGGCCTTCTTCGCCCTTTCCTATGATTATGTCACCTGCATATCCGTCCACGTCATGGACTTCAAAACCGTCTTTTCTTCCCTTTTCGAGCATCCAGTCGAGTGCATCCCTGCAGCCCTGTCCGAAAGGCTTCATCGCCGATTCATCGGCCGTACTCTCGTCATATGACGAATCTATCCTGCAGACATCTGTTATCTCGCTTACGAGTCCATCCTGCAGTTCCCTTATCTGATCTCTGATATCCATAGTTTACCTCATATAAAAAAATGGTCGGACATATACTGCCCAACCATATTGTACCATATGTATCGGTATGGATTTATCTGTTTCTTTCTATGATGCCGTCCCTCATATAGTAGCTCCGGTCTGCATACTTGAGGTGGTCGGATTCATGTGTCACCATTATGAGCGTCACATCGTTCTCTCTTACCGTCTCTGCAAGGAGTCTCATAACGTTCTCCTTGTTCTCTTCGTCCAGATTCCCTGTAGACTCGTCCGCAAATATGATCTTGGGCCTGTTTATCAGCGCCCTCGCTATAGCAGCTCTCTGCTGCTCTCCTCCGGAAAGCGTCTCCGGCATCTGCTTTATCTGTCTTTCCAGTCCTAATCTCTCTACAAGTTCCATGAACCTTTTTGTATCCTTCTTTTTCATGGGCTGTCGTCCTTTCTTCTTCTCAAGGATAACATATCCATTTTCTTTGTACGACTTGATCCATGCTTTTAATTGCCCCGGACTTGGAATTCCATATTGAACAGATATCGATTCTATACTCTCTCTTTCTACTAACACTTTCTTTATTGCTTCTTCTTTGAGTTCTTTGCTGTATTTTCTGACTTTCCCTGATTCAGTACTCCCGGCCCATGCGCCTCAAGCAATCTCACAAGATATCGGATCGATGAATCATTTATTCCATATTCTTTGGATAACTCTATTGACC
>Ga0129307_1000608_pt1 | contig 52291 bp, 55 predicted proteins | sample P1105metagenome_FD_94437 | JGI IMG/M metagenome (GOLD analysis project Ga0129307, IMG submission 94437) | Capybara group fecal microbial communities from Wisconsin, USA - P1105 metagenome | ecosystem: Host-associated > Mammals > Digestive system > Large intestine > Fecal | place: USA: Wisconsin... | reverse complement strand
TGAGGACTTCCTTAACGCACTGGAGCTTGGTATGGCTCCCACCGGCGGCATTGGATATGGTATCGACAGATTGACCATGTTATTGACCAATTCCCCCGCTATACGTGATGTCCTGCTGTTCCCTACCTTGAAGTCGTTGAGTTAAGAAATGCAGTAAAATCAAGGCTTCCGAGCCTTCGAGATAAAAAAGTACAGCAAGAGTACAGCAAATTTCGTCCTTATAATACCCGATAACACTGAATAATACGGGAAAGGACGAAAAGCAGTACGAAGTAGCAGGAAAGAAAAATAGAAGTTGCGCTTATTGAGAGCCACTTTTCTAAGAGAAATCTTGGAAGAGTGGCTCTTTTCGTTTTGGCGAATGTCCGGGAACCTTCAGTAAGCGGGCGATGCACATAAAGCTTCAAGGATTCAATGAACAAGGAGGCAACGAACATGGCATTTAAGAAAATCAGAAATATGAAGGTTTACGAGCAGTCGGGCTATCGCTATAAGAGCACTCCGACAATCATGCTCAAAGGACAGTGGCTCAACGAACTTGGATTCGGCTACGGAACACCGATCTGCGTAGAGTGCAGCGGTGGAAAGCTTGTTATCACAAGGGCTGATGAAATCGAGGCTACATTTACAGAAATCGGAACGGAACCGGTAATGTGTGTGGCTGAGGGGGCTACAGAGTACGGAAGGAGGGATGCGTAATGGGAAAGATCATAATGTGCGGTTCATTTAAGGGCGGCGTTGGCAAGTCCGTTACCACCTTCAATCTGGCTTATTCTCTGGCTGAGATCGGAAAGAAGGTGCTTGCGGTGGATTTTGACAGCCAGGCTAATCTCACCACCTGCTTTGGTGTTGAAGATGTCGAGGCTCTTCCGATTACTATCGGTCATCTGATGATGGCTGAGATCGAAGAAGAGGCTCTGCCTGAGACAGTCGATTACATCCATAGCAGGAATGGCGTGGATTTTATCCCGTCTTCGATGGTTCTTTCGGCGGTTGACAGTAAGCTGAGGCTTGAAATGGGAGCTGAGGGGATGCTTTCAAGGATCTTGGAACCGTTGAGAGATTCCTACGATTATATTCTTTTGGACACTTGCCCGTCCTTAGGTGCTTTGACCATCAATGCGCTTGCAGCGGCTGATGAAGTGATCATTACCGTGAATCCTCAGCTTCTGGCAATGATGGGCTTACAGGATTTTCTGAAGACCGTTGGAAAGATCAGAAGCCGTATCAATAACAGGCTCAGCGTTGCAGGGATCCTTCTTACGATGTGCGATTCACGGACTAATCTCTGCAAGGTTATTTCTGAAGAAGTGGCTGAAACTTTCCAGAATCAGATCAGAATTTTTGAAAGCCGGATCCCTACAACGGTGAAGGTCGGTGAGTCTATTTATTACAGCGAGCCTCTGATCGAGTATGCACCGGGGAACGGAGCCTGCGAGGCTTACCGGATGCTTGCGAAGGAGGTGGCTTGCGCATGAAAGCTGATGCACCGAAAAGAAAGATTTTTAATGATGCGGTTGACCTGCTCTCCACGGGGGAGCAGGCACCTTGCGGCAGCGGCGTGGAGATGCTGGATATTGATTCGATAAAACCGTTTCGGCATCATCCCTTCCACCTGTATGAGGGGGAACGGCTGAATGATATGGTCGAAAGCATCAAGGAACACGGTGTTCTGAATCCCGTGATTGTGCGGAAAATGCACTACGGATATGAAATGCTTTCCGGTCATAACAGACAGAATGCCGCAAAGCTGGCAGGTCTGAAGGAAATACCGGCATTTGTGAAAGTGGATCTGCCGGATGAAGATGCTTATGTCTATGTGATCGAGACCAATCTGATGCAGCGGTCTTTCACGGATCTGTCGATATCGGAAAAGGCGGCGGTACTGGCAGAGCGGTATGACAAGGTTCTCTATCAGCGGAAGAGGGATGAAATCGTTGCGGAATTAAAAGCTTTGGAGACTCCCACGGAAGCTGAGACCGAAAAAGGTGGACATGATGTCCACCTTTCCAAGAACCGCGATAACCTGGGCGATGAATACGGGCTTTCAGGGCGGCACGTGGCAAGGCTGATGCGCGTAAACCAGTGCTTGCCCGAAATAAAGGAAATGCTCGATCAAGGAAAAATGCAGCTTACGGCAGCGGTTCAGCTTTCCTATCTGCCGGAACAGGGGCAGAGGATGGCTTTGGAGGTATCGGAGAAATCCGGCACCAATATCACCGAGAAGATTGCAAAAGAGATCCGCAAGGCAAAGATGACGGAGAAGGATATCAGAGAAGCGATTGCGGGTCCGGATCCTGAGATCAACAAGCTGACGGGTGAGCCGATACTGCCGGAAGAGAAGCCAAAGCCGATAAGGCTGTCCGGTGATATCAGGGCGAAGTATTTCAGCGACACGCCTCAGAAAGAGGTGGAAGACATTATAGACAAGGCTCTTGCTGCATGGTTCAAGAAACGGAGGTGATCGGATGTTTGATACAGAACAGTTAAAGGCGATAGATTCAAGATATTTCAACATTATCACGGTGGATGAGTACGATGTGACCATCCAGAGCAGAAACACGGGGCATTATTGGTATCTGCATTGCACCGACGTTCCGGGGGATGCGGCGTGTATCATTTTCCACAAGCACAAATATTGTCATCCCTACCACCAGCACGGGCGTGGAAACAGTCTCAGACAGGCGATTCGGAGCATACAGAGTCATGACCGGTGGCAGATGAATGGGAGGAAGCGGTAACGGCATTAACATACGCAAACCTGCTTAAAACGACATTAAACAACTTAATCATTCTTAACCATACAATAAACCTAAAATAATCAGCAAAACCTAACAAAAATCTTGAATTTTAGGGACAAAACTGATAAACTATGTAAGATGGAGTAACTGTATGTAGCCTGATGTAGGAGAGCATGGAAAGAATGGATAAATGGATGTCAATGAAGCAGGTTTGCGCATACCTTGGTATAAGCAGAGATACTGCGATGAAATGGATCAAGAACAAAGGAATGCCCGCTCATCAGATTGATCGTATCTGGCGTTTTGATAAGGACGAAATAGATGAGTGGATGCGAAATAACGGAAAAAGCCCAGATTAATAACAACGTGCTGCAAGTCCGTTTTATGGTACAGCATCTCTGACATAATATAATTAGTGGTTCGGTGGTGAACTGCGAAGAAAGGGTTATTGACCTATGGTAATAAACAAGCATGGTAGCTTCTATTTGAGAAGTGGCTGGGGAACAAAGATTATCCAGGCAGTGGAAGCTGACGACATGATTTTTTCGCCTGCTAATGAGCAGGAAGCTGTTGATAGGATCGGTTTAGGTCGTGTCATGATAAAAGCACTCAGATATTGGGCTGATGCATCAGGGCTTACTACTGAAGAAAAAGTACAGGGTGGTATCGCTGAAAGAAGGACTGATTTGTTTGATTTGCTTGAAGCAAATGACAGATATTTTCAGAAGCCCGGAAGCCTGTTGCTACTTCATAGAAACATAGCGTTGAATGAGGAAAACGCTACGGCATGGTATTGGGCTTTTAATGAGTTTGATAAGCAGGCCTTTACCAAGGAAGAATTTGTGGATGGATTACACTATTTCCTTGCTGTAAATGAAATGTCCATAAAGAAGGCTGCGGTAGACAAAGAGTTTAACTGCTTTAAGAATACCTATTTAGCAGACAAAAAGTTTGATATCAAAACGGTAATGGATGAAGACACATATCCATTCTTTGGGTCTCTGCATCTACTGAGGATAAATGAAGATAAGAAGTTTGAAAAAACGTATCTGACTAAAGCAGAAATGCCGCTGCATATTTTGATTTACGCTATAGCAAAGGATAATCCTGAAGAAAGCGGTCACAGAGGTCAGATTAGCATAGACAAAATCATGGAAGAAAAGAGGCAGGTGGGGAGGTATTTCCCGATGAGATATTCAAAACTCATAGATATGCTTCTGGAAGCGGAAAACAAAAAGCTTCTCACACTCAATAACAATTTTGGAAACAGGTTTATTGAGTTTTCGGATGTTCAGTATGATAGATTACTGGACGAATACTACATGGAATAGAGGATATAACAGATGGATTATACAAAGCTGGTTACAAAAAGAGGGCAATATAAGTATTCTGTGAATATCTGTTTTGATCTTCGGGATGAAGAACGCATTGCGGGATTTATTCCGAATGTGACCACAACGGAGATTTTCAGAGAATATCTCGGAGGAATGATCCGGGGTAATTCTGACATTCATTCAAGAATATTGTATGGCTCATACGGTACCGGTAAATCACATTTGCTGACAGTAATGTGTGCTGTTTTGGGACACATCAACATAAGGGGAGAAGGGTTTAAGAATTTCACAAAGCTGATCGCAAAGTATGATAAAGAGCTTGCAGCAGATATACGTAAGTTTGCGAAAGAGAAAAAGCCGTATCTCGTTGTGCCGGTTTATTCAGATTACGATGATTTTGGAAAGTGCATTTCTCTTTCACTGAAAAAGGAGCTGGACAGAAACAATATTCAGGTCACTTTTAAAGGCTTTTTCGATGAAGCTCTTGCTTTGGTTAAGAAATGGAAAACGGGTAAGGAATCATTATCAAGGTTGGAAGAGGAATGTAAGAAACAGAAGACAACTGTGGAGGATCTTATTAAAGGATTGTCTACATATGATTCCTCATATGAAAAGATATTCAACAAGATTTATTCGGGAATGTCTTACGGAGCAGCATTTAACAGCACTGCCGGAAATCTGATAGACAACATGAATTATGCCAATGAGGCAATTAAGGATAGATACAGAGGCATTGTGCTTGTCTTCGATGAGTTTGGCCGTTATGTTGAGGATTATGGTGAAGTATTAAAGGTTAAGACTGTTCAGGATCTTGCAGAATACTGTGATCATTCGGATTATAACAACCATTTAATTTTGGTATCACATAAGCAATTATCTATGTATACCAATGCTATGAAGAAGAGCATAAGTGATGAGTGGAAGAAGGTAGAGGGAAGATTCAAAGCAACCTCGATAAATATAAAGTATGATCAGTGTTTGTCACTTATAGGGAATATTATTCCAAAGAATCTGACTCATTGGAGACCATTCAAGAATAAGTTTGACCAAACATTAAATGACTTATATAGCCAGGCGTGGGATTTCAAGGGCTTTATGCTTCCGCCGGAAACAGATGGTGGATCTGCATTTGAGGATGGATACCCACTTCATCCAATAACGCTTTTTGCGCTTGATAGGTTATCAAAAAAGGTAGCTCAGAATGAGCGTACATTCTTTACATATTTGGCAGGTGATGAAGAAAACACTCTTTTCTCTCAGCTGCAAAATTATGATACAAAGGAGTTCCATTTCATAGGACTGGATGCTATCTATGATTATTTTGAACTGAACATAAAGTCTTTTAAGACGGACGATTCATATGCGATATATAAGAAACTGCAAATTGCATTAAACAAGTTAGGAACTGATAAAAAAGGATATCAGACCAAGATACTTAAAACAATGGCGGTCATAAGCATTATTTCTGATACCGATGTGCTTATTGCTGACAGAGACACATTGATTTGTGTTGTTGATGGCAATCGACAGGATGTCGAGGCGGCGATTGATAATCTTGAAAAGAAAAAGATCATCAAATATATGCGTCAGTACGGCTACTATGATTATTTCGATAGCAGCATATTTGACCTTGAAAAGATGATTGAGGATAAAGTGCCTGGTATCAACGATGAAATGGTAGTGCGGATTTTGAATGAAAAATTCGCTGATTTCGCGTTATATCCTTACAGATATAATGAAACGTATTTCATTAACCGTGTTTTTGTTCCTGCATTTGCCACTAAGGGAGAACTTACGAAGAAATCCTTCCACAATACGTTACCAAAGTATTATGACGGAACCGTAATTTTCGTTTTGGATGATCAGGCAGATGAAAAAGAGTATGCGGAAATGACAGGATTACCCAAACGCACTCTTCTTGTTGTCAATGGAAAATCAAAAGCGGTAGAGGAAGAAGTAAAGCGTTATATTGCTCTTCAATACTTCTATTCTAAGAAGGATGAGCTCGCAGAGGATGATCCGACTGTCGTTAATGAGCTGGCTTTATATTTAAGCGAACAGGTTGCCATTGTCGAAGAACTTATTCGTAAATGGAGATCGCTTCAGGATCCTGGAACATTTGTAATGAATAATGGGAACCTGATTGATATCGCATCTGAAAAAGAGTTTTCTGATGTGCTTTCAGATATTATGGAGGCTGCTTTTGATAAAACACCGATGATCAACAACGATCTGTTGACCAAGAATAATTTGACGGGTGCAATTAGGCTGGCGCGGAAGAAAGCGGTTGAATGCATCATGGGGCAGGATGATATATATGATGGATGTCCGAACCTGTCTCCTGAATATAACATCTTAAGAGCTGCATTATCGAAGACGGGAATTGCAGATAATACAAAAATAAGCAAGAAGAATCGTGTGTCGGAAGATGAGATGCTTTATCTTCCGGACGAGAAGCATACTTTATCAGGCAAACCGGTGATGACAGCCATACAGAAAAAATTGCGCAAGGCAGAAAGCGAAAGGCTTGCCTTAAGTGAGTTGTATGAAATGCTGAAAATGGAGCCTTATGGATTGAGAGATGGAGTGATTCCGGTATTACTTGCATATGCATTACGGGATTACCAGAATGTATCTCTGTATTTTCATGGAAATGAGCATTCATATACAGAAGAGGAACTGGTTAAGGCATTGTCGGAACCGGAAAACTATACATTGTTTATTTGTAATTGGAAGGAAGAAGAGATTGCCTATATTGAAGGTTTGGAAAAACTGTTTGCAGAATATCTTCCTAAAGGTGACGGTCTCAATAGATTAGAGGAATTGTTTAAGGCGATAAATACGCATTATGCTTCAATCTCAAAAAGTGCCAGAACCACAGAAGTATATGTGTCTGACATTGCAAAGCAGTATAGGGATATTTTGAATATTTCTTACAAGGATTACAATGCGTTTTTCTTTGAGGTGCTTCCCAAATTGAATGCCGATTTGCATGAATTGGTAATTCAGATTAGAAACATCAAGGAAGAACTTGGATCTGTAGAAGAAAAACTCTATGTAAGAGTAGTGAGAGTAATTAAGCAGATATTTGACTTGGATGATTCGGATGACCTGATGCAGTATATGCAGGATCTGTATCGTGAAGAGTGGGAAGAGAAAAGCCAGAAAGCGTTCGATTATACCACAAACAATGTACTTGATCTTGTATCAAGAGCCTCTGAGATGGATGAAGAGCATTTCGTCCTGGAATTGGCTAAGGCAACAACAGGCTTTGAATTATCATACTGGGCGGATAATAAGATCAACGGCTTTGAGGAAATACTCAGAGATACTGTTAATAAATTGAACGAATATAATCCTGAGGATGGCTTGCAGCAGGGCGAGATGAAGATAACCATTGAATCTGCTGACGGAGCACCTGTGATAACACAATTCTCAAATGAGAAGTTATCTACCACAGGAAAAACGATGCTGAAGAAGATGAAAAGTACACTGGGTGATTTTGGAGAGTCTATCAGTTATGAAGAGAAGATCTCGATTTTAACAGAGATCATGAAGGAGATTATTGGTTAGAGGTGACAGTCTATGATTTATTGGTGCAAGAAATGCAAGACACCTGTATTCGATAAGGGCTTGCATAGTTGCTCTTGCGATGGAAAGATGAAAAAAATATCTGAAGGATCCATATGCAATCCGGTATTTAAGCAGGAAAGAAAACTACTGGAAAAAATCATGGACTGTGATTATGGAGATCAGAGTATTTGGTATCTGGGAGCAAGCAAGTATTTTATTGATGAGCAAATAGTTAAAGTACCATACAGAGATTGGTACAAGGCCAAGAAACATTTGGAGGTGGCAGAAGAATTACGTAATAACATAGAGGTTGAGAGGGATTACACACCGTATTTGTCTGTTGTTAAAGCAAATGAAGCATACTTGAATCAGCTGGTATACGAAGCTGAGCATTACATTGTTGAAACGCTGAATAAATACAAAGGGGATAATTATATCCCAACAGTATCGTTTTCGGGAGGAAAAGATTCTTCTGTGGTAAGCAGGCTTGTGATGGATGCTTTACAAGATAATGCTGTAATCCATATGTTTGGGGATACGACTCTTGAATTTAAGGAAACATATACATATGTTACAGAGAAGTTTAGGAAAGAAAATCCGAGAGTTCCGATGATTCCGAGTGAAACAGAGAATGATTTCTTTAAGCTCTGTAAGGTATTCGGACCACCAAGCCAGCATGAACGTTGGTGCTGCACGATTTTTAAGACAAGTAATCTTAACAAAGAGTATGAAAATCTTCCGGGAAACAGCTTGACATTTCTTGGAATAAGGCATAGTGAGTCCGTTGCAAGAGCCGGGTATGACAGAACGCAGGAAACATCGAAGATTTCTTCACAAGTGAATGCCATGCCGATTATCGAGTGGACGGATTATGATGTTTGGCTCTATATACTGGCAAAGAATCTGTTGATAAACGACTGCTATCAGTATGGCTACAAGAGAGTTGGATGTTGGTGCTGCCCGAATAATTCTGATTGGTCGATGATGCTGACGGAAATATACCATCCGGAAGATATGCAACGCTGGAAGGATATGGTATATGAGTTTGCGGAGCGCACGGGGAAGACGGATCCGGATGATTATTACGAAGAAGGCAGATGGAGAACACGTAGAGGTGCAAGCGGCTTAAAAGTAAAGAATGTTACTATTGCTGATACGCCTTGTAATCTGTCAGACCGTGCAAGAAATGTAATCATTGAAAAGAAGCTGCAAAAGGATGTATTGGAACTTTTTAAGCCTTTAGGTGATCTAAAGGTTGTCGAAAAGAAAGATGCCACATATGTTCAGATTTTTGATGTAGATAAATCCGGTGAGTATAGGAAAATATGTGAGCTGATTCTTACATATGGAACTACGGTCATAAAGGTTTTGCCGGAAGAGAGAATAGATGCAACGAATCTTGTGAATAGGATTAAATGTCAGATGCGGAAGTACCAGTTCTGTATCAGATGTTCGGCGTGTGATTCGACTTGTCCGCACGGAGCTATTGACACTATTCATGGACAATACACGATTGATGAAAATAAATGTCAGCATTGTAAACATTGCATTGCAAAGTTTTATAACGGCTGCATTATGTGTGATGTTCTTTCATCAAGGAAAGGTACACAATGATTTATTTTGACAATGCCGCGACAACTAAATATAAGCCGGACGAAGTTATTGAGGCATTGAATTATTATCTCAGAGAAGTAGGCGTGAGTCCGGGAAGGGGAAGCTATTCACTTGGAATTGAAGCATCCCGTATGCTTTATAAATCCCGGACAGCGGTTGGAAAATACTTTGGTATGAGCAGCCCGGAGAAAGTAGTTTTCACAAAAAACTCAACAGAAGCCATAAATCTTCTGTTTAACGGTTTGTTGAAAAAAGGTGATCACGTAATAATTTCATGCTACGAGCATAATGCTGTTCTAAGACCATTACACGATCTGAAACAAAAGGAGATTATCGAATACTCTGTTATCAGCCGTGATGATCTGAATATGTGTGCCGAGGATATTTATGCAAAGTATGCAAAGGACAACACACGTATGCTGGCGTTGACTTTAGCAAGTAATTTGACCGGCAGGATTGTTTATAAAGAAGAGTGGACGAGATATTTCCATAGCAAGGGGATCACAACTTTTATCGACTCTTCACAGGGAGCCGGGAAAATGACCATAAATATGAAAGATGCTGGTGTGGATTTTTTGGTGTTTACAGGGCATAAAGATTTGTATGGTGTTCCAGGCATCGGTGGGCTGTGTTGCGAATCAAAAGAGCATTTTATGCCTTTGATTCAAGGTGGTACGGGAATACACGGCGAAAACTATGTTAATCCGGACATTTTTCCGGAAGGGTACGAAGCGGGAACATTGAATATGCCTGCAATTTGGGCACTTAAAGCAGGAATAGAGTATATTGAGTCTCGTGCTGACGAGATCAGGACTACGGAAAAAGAATTGATGACATATCTCCTTAAAGGACTGTCAGAAATAGATGGACTACAGGTATATGATGTGGATGAGAAGAGAGTATCCACTTGCTGTTTTACTCTTGATGATCTTTCATCGGATAAGACCATATCGCTGTTAGACAGTAAAGGAATATGTGCCCGTGGCGGTATCCATTGTGCGATACTGGCACATGAGGCTATTGGCACTGTAGAAACAGGGGCGGTCAGGATCAGTTTGAACTATAAGAATACAAAAACTGAGATAGATCAGCTCATAGATACATTACGAAGTAGGTGATTTTATGCATATCGTTTTTTTCAGTACAAGCGATGTTTTTAAGGCGGAAGAGATCCTGAATGAAAAGAACATAGAATGCAAGGTGGTTCCTACGCCGGTTCAGGATAAGGCATATTGCGGCGTATGTGTGGAAACGCAAGATGAACAGGCAAAAACTCTGATGGGAGACATGGAATTTGAGGTGTTGGAATAAAGCCGGAAGGAGGAACGGGAATGTCGTTTAAGGATATACCGCTGCTAAGGTATTACAAAACGTACAAAAACAATGTTGTTAAAGAATTCTATACACCGGTTCTTAAACAAGCCGTTCTTTACCAGCGTGCTGTAGGATTCTTTACTTCGGGAGCATTGATTGACCTTACAAAGGGATTAAGAGGTCTTACGAAAAATCATGGGAAAATACAGTTTATTGTATCTCCCAGATTGTCGGAGGAAGACATTGCTGCAATAAATAAAGGCTACGAGCAAAAAGAGATTATTGGCCGCGCATTGATGCGGGATTTCAAGGAGCCTGAGAATTATTATGAAGAAGAAAGACTGAACTTTCTTGCATATCTGATTGAAGAAGGTTTTCTTGATATCAAGGTTGCATTCACGCCACCGCAAAAAGCCACCGGTATGTATCACGAGAAGGTGGGAATTGTCACGGATGAAAATGGAAATAAGATTGTGTTTACCGGGTCGCTGAACGAAACGATAAATGCTTTCCATGTTAATTCCGAATCTATCGTGGTGTTCAAGTCTTGGGAGGAATCCAAGGCTTATGTGGATGATATACAGCGGGATTTTGAGCAGCTTTGGGATAAGCAGGACGATGATCTGGAGATACTTGATTTTCCGAAAGTCCTTAAAGAAAAATTCGAGATTATGAGAAAGCCTGACCTTGATGATTTCTTTAAATCTGAATCCTTCGTGGAAGAGGATGATAATCCGGCAGAGGAAGTAAGCGTACCGGATCGTGGAATACCGCATACACCGTCGGGATTTGATTTCCGTGAGTATCAAAAAGATGCTATTGAAGAATGGGCTCAGCGTGATTATCGCGGAATATTCGATATGGCAACCGGCACGGGAAAGACGTATACCGGATTAGGAGCGGTCGTTCATCTGTATGAAGAGAAGAAACGACTGGCTATCGTTATCGTATGTCCGTATCAGCATCTGGTAGAGCAGTGGGTTGAGGATATTGAGCTATTCAATATGAATCCTACAATAGGATATTCTGCATCGAAGCAGCACGATTGGAAAAAGCGACTTGAAAATGATGTACTGGATTTTTCTCTCGGAGTAATTGATACCTTCTGCTTCGTAACGACAAATGCAACATACTCATCCAAGTTTGTCTGTGAGCAGATGAAACAATTAGGAAAAGATACATTATTGCTGGTTGATGAGGCACATAACTTTGGTTCGACGAATCTGAGGAATAAATTATATCCGAATATACAATATCGGCTTGCATTGTCTGCGACACTGGATAGACATGGAGATGAAGAGGGCACTCAGGCTCTAAAGGATTATTTTGGTGAAAAGTGTATTGAGTATGATCTGAAGAGGGCGATAGACGAAAAGAAGCTGACACCATACTACTATTATCCTGTTTTGGTGTACCTCGATGAAGAAGAATACGAAAGATATAAGGAACTATCCTATCTTGCATCAAAAGAGTGCCATAAAGACAGGCACGGGAAATTGATCATTACCGAAAAAGGAAAGCGCCTTTTGCTTCAAAGAGCGCGGGTTGTAGCCGGTGCAAAAAGCAAGCTGTCAAAACTTCGTGAACTGATGGAGAAATACAAGGATGATACTCACATACTTGTCTATTGCGGGGCAACACGAACACAGGACTTTTTGAATGATACTTCAGACCGTGATGAGGAAGGTGAGCGTCAGATTGTTTCGGTTTCCAAGATGCTTGGAAATGAACTTGGAATGAAGGTTACACACTTTACTTCCAACGAATCGGCTGAGGAACGTGAAGTTATAAAACAGTGTTTTGCTACGGCATCTCCGTACCAGGCGATAATTGCAATCAAGTGTTTAGATGAAGGTGTAAACATACCGAGCATAAAAACGGCGTTCATTCTTGCAAGCACTACTAATCCCAAAGAATATATACAGAGAAGGGGAAGGGTGCTGAGGTTGGCAAAGAATAAACCGTATGCTGTGATATATGATTTTGTTACACTTACGGAACCGCTTGAAGATGTGAATCCGTATAATCCGGATTTTAACTGTGAAAAAGCACTTGCAAAGCGTGAACTTCAACGAATCATTGAGTTTGGCAAGATTGCCAAGAATGCGCGTGATTCAGATGAACTGATAAATGATATTGAAGCGACATTTGGTCTCACTCAGAAAGAAACGGAGGTAGCAGTCGATGGAGATGAATTCGAATGAATCCTTGGATGAGAAAAAGGTTGATACCATCAAATTGAGGCTGTTAGAGTTGGAAACCGACAATATTGTTAAGAAGGAATCCAATCCGGCCATGGTGGATAAGATCCAAAGGATGATAATGACGGAGGTGGAGAAGCGATGATCATACAGAGTATCGAAATGAATAATTTTCGACAGTATGTCGGAAAGCAGAAAATCGAGTTCTCCACCGACAAGGAAAAGAATGTCACGGTTCTTATTGGTGTAAATACTTCGGGAAAGACTACGATCATAAGAGCTTTTGAGTGGTGCTTGTACGGGAAGAATGGATTTGAGGATCCTGTTCTTCTTAATAGTGATGTGCGTTCAAATATGCATGTCGGTGATACTCAGACCACATATGTAGCTGTAACCTTCATCCATGATGATATGCAGTACATTTTGAAAAGAAGCTTCACCTATGTTTGCAGTGATAGAAGAACCGAGGGGAATGATATTGTTGTTACGCTAAACAAGAAGCCGGATGAGGATTTGACACTGGAATACTTGTTGCAGGATGGACAGACCAAAACCAATGTTGAAAGGAACAACATAGAAGAATCAATCGACAGGGTTTTGCCGACTGATCTTTCCGATTATTTCTTCTTTGGTGGTGAGCGTATTTCTGGTATAGCAAACAGAGCTGATCTCTCCAAGGCTGTTCGTGGTTTGATGAGGTTGGATGTGCTTGAACATTCCAGGGATCATCTTCAGGCTGTTGCAAAGAAGTTTAATAGTATGATTGACACTTCTGGAAATGCAGCCGCACAAAAGGCGCGTGACAGCCTTGAAACATACAGAAAGAAGAAGGCTGTATTACAGGAGAATCTTAAGAATGCAGAAAAAGAGAGGGATTATTGGCACGATAAGGAAAAAGAGTATAGTGCTGAGTTGTCAAAGAGCAATGTGGAGCAAGTAAAAGCTGCGAAAAGGGAACGGGATCGTATAGAGAGTTCCTTAAAAAGAGAGCAAGAGCGGTTAGAAGCATGTAAAAAAGCAATGGTAGATGCATTTAATATGAGACCGTATGCTTTTTTCGGAATGCCTGCTATCAAAAAATCGCTTGAAATTCTTGAAGCAGTAAAGGAATCCACAGAGAGTGTTCCGGCAATGGAGCAGGAATCTATTGATTATCTGATTCATAGGGGTACCTGTATCTGTGGAACAAGATTGGATGTCGGGACTAAGCCGTATGAGTTGGTAATGGCTGAAAGAAGGAAACTGCCTCCGGAGCAGATCGGAACAGTGGTAAACAATTATAAGAACAAAGCCGAAGGCTACTTGGCTGGAAGTGAGTTGTATTGTGATACTGTTGGAGAAAAATACAAAGAGTATCGTGAAACTCTTCGTCGGATCGGACAGCTTGAAGATGATCTGAAGAAGCAGTCTGAAATGATTATTGATGATACAGATGCTAAGGCTATAGAAGATAAAAGAAGAGAAGCTGCTACAAAATATAAGGAGGCGATGGACGATTACAATCAGATTAATGCTGATATTGGTAGCTGCGATGCGAATATAAAGAACTGTGAAAACGCTATTGAGAAATATGCAAAGAGCAGTTCAAAGAATTCTAAGGTGGCACGGTATATCGCATATGCTGAAAAGGTTCTGGAATGGCTGATAGAGACGTATCAGAGCAAGGAAGTAATTGTACGTGAGCAACTTCAAAAGAGAGTTAATGATAATTTTGCCAGAATGTATCATGGTGAGCGTTCTATCCTCATAGATGAAAAATACAGGGTGAAATATGCGGATGTTACCACGGAGGAATCTGATGGATTGAAGGCTGTTAAAAGCTTTGCCTTCATTGCGGCATTGGTTTCAATGGCGAAGGATAAGATCCTTGATGATAGTGAAATGAAGCTTGGACAGGTTTATCCGCTTGTAATGGATGCACCGTTTTCAAATGTCGATGAAATTCATATTGATAATATATGCAAGATTCTTCCCAAAACAGCAAATCAGGTGATTATGGCTGTTATGCAGAAGGACTGGGAGTATGCGGCAAAGAACCTCGATCAGTATGTTGGAATCAGCTATACCATCTTAAAAGACAGGGATGGTAATGGAAAAGAAATTGATACTTCCACGCATATCAGGAAGGAGGCTTCTCATGTTTGATAGTAATATGAATTTTTATGGAGTTCAGGCTAATTATCTCAAAGATTTGTGTGAACTGAGGAAAAACGTTCCGGATTATGATCAACACTTGAATTTTAAGATTTTTCATTCCTATGTGGATGCATATGTGGTTTGTCCGTTAATAGGATATCAATATGGAAAAAGAATTCCTATGGGATCGTCAACCGATGGTGATGTAGGTATTCTCTTAGAGCAGATTTCAAAGAAGAGATCAGAGCTGAGATTTGTTTACCAAATATTGATGCTGATTGATGAAGACTCTGAACCGGATGAGGAAAAAAGGATTTACCGTGCATTTAAGTTGTCGGAATCCTCTGATGAGGATAAGGAAAGAATCGCTGAGAATATGAAGATTTATAACGAGTATTTCTTTGGAGGTATAGAAGTGCTTCATGAACAGTTTGTTGACGAGTGCACTGATGACGATTCTTACCTGCGGCGAATGTATGAGTATGTAAAGAGATTTAACGAAGAACAAGATGGGGAGGCATTAAAAGCTAGTATTGATAGCTTTTTAAACAAGTGATGATATGATCAAGGGAAGGAGTAGAGAGGCGAGCGTATGTGACGATTTTGTGCTAAATGCATATCAAGAATATTCCGTCGATACAGTGGCTGATCTGCTCTTGCCAACGGGATTCCTGATAGACAGAACAACACAATACTCTGGAAGCCTCGAAAAATTTGTTTTCTTAAAGGGAAATACGAGTGAAGTCTATTCGAAATCAGAAATAGATTTTATAGACAGCGTGGTCGATTTTTGCATATTCAGGGATTTTTATAAGAAGACCAGGAAGGGTATGATTCCTTGTCGTATTGTGTCTGCAAAGATTGACAACAACATGGACATTATCTCATCCGGAATTGCTTTTACAAAAATATTGAACAAAGCCATAGACGGATTGAACATAGGTTTTGTTATAAGCGAAGATGGCATTCTGTTTACAGGAAGACTGTTTGAACAGGGGAATAATATAGGTTGCTATGTTTCCAATTTAATCAAAACAGAGGAACAGTATGATGAAATTGTAGCAGAGCTGATATTTGGAGATTTATATGACAGTTTCATTGATTATTATTCCTATATCAAGAGTGTAATACATTATACTGATGAACCTGTTCCCTACGGAGAAACTCTAAGAGGAGCGCACAGGATACCTTATACATACATCGAAGAGTTGCAAGACTTGGAAGAACATATGGGTATCAGTTTCGCAAGGGAAATTGAAAGATGCTTCTTTGATAACGAAGAGCCGGAAGAGCTTCCTTATTGTGAAAAGGTCAAAGAGTGCGAAGAATACTTGTTTAAGATTGAATCTTCCAGAGTTAATACGATGGAAATACTCTTTGAGGCAGAAGAAATGGAGCGTCTTGCCTCGGAAGCTGAACAAAAGAACGATGAAATGCTTCAGCAAAACAGCGGTGACGAAAACACAGAGAACGAAATAGATGAAGAGACGAAGGCATTGTTAGATGATCCGGAAGGTATGATAAAAATGCTTAAGAAGAAGCGGGGGATTTGATGGCTGGTTTCGATTTAAAAGAAGGGAGATATGAAGCAAGAAATGCCTCAGACGATGAGCTGTGGTCCGCTTTTGCGTGCGTTTTTTCTTCTAAATCGAGAAATGATTCCAGCTACAAATATGGTTTCTTAAAAGCGATTATTGATAATCTGTATAATGTCGATAAGGATCTGAAACTAACATTTGATCAGCTGTTTAGTAAGTTCGGTGAAATTTATTGGAATCTTATCCTGAAGCACGGATTAAGACAGAAGGCAGCTACTAACGACAACAGAGAAACATATCTTGAACAGGTGCTTCACGCCGCTGTCGATAAGTATCGGATAATTGAACCTATACCATATGAAAGCCTGACGGCGGAAATGATGCTGGATATTTCCCATCAGGTCAAGATAAAGTGCAAGAAATATGTCGTGGGAGCATTGTTTGAGGATACGAACCGTCTTTTCTATTCTTTTTCCAAGAAGGAAGAGTGGTTGCAGATAAATCCTGTGATGTATGAGTTTATTTGCAAGCATAAGGTTGTCATAGAGAAGCTGAATTATTATGAATGGGCACGATTTCTTGAACGGGTGAATGAGGAAGCTGTTGCGACAAAACTGCTTGATAAGATAGATGAAAGTGCTAAGAGAAATAATCTTTCCGCTTATCGTCAGATTCTTTATGAAGAGTTTGAGAGCAAGAATTGTTTCTATTGCGGAAGGCCTTTACAGCCTGACAAGATTGATGTTGATCATTTTATTCCTTGGTCATTTATCAAAGATGATAACCTATGGAACCTGGTTCTTTCCTGTCCGACATGTAACAGGAAGAAGAACGACAGATTACCAGATGGAAAGTTTCTGACGGATATTATAGACCGTAACCAGCATATCCTGATTGAGTTCCATAGACCAGAGATGCAGAATTATCAGTCGCGAATGATCAGTTACGTATATAATTGGGCGAAGATAAACGGCTATGACAGAACATGGCAGCCGGATACGAAGGCGGTATTGGCAAAATGAGTAATACGAGTACGGAACGAAAATGGGATCGTGAAGAAGTTGTGATTCTTGTGGTGGAGTATTTTAGGACAAAGAATCTGTCCTCTGATGAAATAAACAAGACACATCAAGAGATAAGTGATTTCTTGAGACGGCGTGAAGAGGTTCTGACGGGGGTACCGGTATCGGACATCTTTAGAAATTATGCAGGGATACATATGCAGTCCGGAAGGGTCCGCTGTCTCGATCCGGAAACGCATTATTCCGGAATGCAGGGAACAAAGCTTCAAAAAGAAATAGTGCAAGAGTATCTGACGGATCCGGCAGCACTTATTGCTGAAGCAGATCGGATATATGATAAATATGGAAGAGATCAATAAAACCATAGAGTACTATAACATTAATGCGGCTCAATATTTTAGTAATACCGTGAACGTGGATATGTCGGAGTGCTGCGACAGATTCCTTAAATATGTTGTTTCCGGAGGCAGAATAATTGATATCGGAGCCGGAAGCGGCAGAGATATCAAATATTTTAAGGACAGAGGATATGTTGTCGAGGGTATAGATGCGTCCGAAGAAATGTGCCGTTTAGCGGCTGATTATTCTGGCGCAGAAGTTAGCTGTGAGAGGATTCAGGATTGGCACCCGGAAAAGAAATACGACGGAATATGGGCTAACGCATCTTTGCTTCATCTTTTGTTCAACGAGATAGAAGAGTTTGTTTGCCAGGCTTCAGATTATTTGAATCCGAATGGGGTGCTTTATATTTCCATGAAGACAGGCATTCAGACCGGATGCGATAATAATGGAAGGTTCTTCACTGATTTCTCAGAGGAAAAAGTACAGCAAATTGTGGCGAAAAGTACAGCGTTTATTGTGATTGATAGTTGGGAAACGGGGGATGGATTGAGTAGAGAAGGGTTACGGTGGATAAACCTGATACTCAAAAAGCGCGAAAAATAGGGCGTTTGAGGGAGAACAGCATTTTTTAGCACTCACCAGACACGACTGCTAAAAAATATCTTGACTTCATTGTTGGGCTATGTTATCATAACTATAATCGAGCAAGATGAAAGTCTCGTGGTAGATGCTGCGGGAATAAAAGATATCAGTGTGTCGGTGTACGAAATGAATATAGTAGATGCCATAGGTGCATTGTCTGGCAGTATATGCGGTAGTGGCTCTATTTATCTATATTTGTATATTTGATATTGGTATTTTTTAAGCCTTTCACTTGTCGGTGAAAGGTTTTTTTAATGCTCGAAATCAAATATAAGGAGGACATTGAAGTGTCACAAGAAAGGTTTGAGGGGCTTATTCATGATAATGCCCTGATCAACATTTCACAGGTGTATGAGTCATTGAGATACAACGATTACTCTGTGGAAAACGGCTTGGGTGAGATTGTGGACAATTCAGTCGAAGCCGGAGCCAGTGAAATAAGGGTTTATTTCACAAAAAAGATTAAACATATCGGAAAAAAAGATATCGAGGAAATAGATAAGATCATAATCCTTGATAACGGATCCGGTATGAGTCCAGCAGTTTTAGCCAAATGCCTGGTACTCGGTTGTTCTATGAGAGAGCAGAAGAACGGGAAAATGGGTATTGGAAAATTTGGCGTAGGAATGACTCTGGGAAGCATCTCGTTAGCCAGACACGTAGAGGTTTATTCCAGAGATACCGTAAACGGTGCGTTCTTTTATACCTACATTGACCTTGATGAGATCAATAAGGAATCGAGAGATACAGTACCTGCACCGGTAGAGAAGAATGTTCCTGAAGAATATGCAGAGTTCTTTGAAGGGCATTCAGGCACAATGGTTGTCTTGTCAAATTGTGACAGGATGGACGGAAGCGGAAAGAAGACAAGCCCAAGTGAAATGAACGGGTTGATAGCAACCTACTTGGGAAGGACTTACCGTAAGTTCATCGAAGCAGGTCTTAAGATTTATCTGGATGACAGACAGGTTTTCCTTCACGATCCGTTGTACTATTCAGGACCGACACAGTTTGATACGAGAGAAAAACAGGATCCCAAGGCTGATTTGTACAGCACATCTACAATCGATCTTCCCATTCCGGGAAGAGAGGGGGAGACGGCTCCCGTGACCATCCGCATCACATTATTACCTAAGGAGTGGAGACTTAACATAGGTGACGGCGGCAATGCTGAGGCAAGGAAACGTAAAATCGATCAGAATGAAGGTGTATCAATTCTCAGAGCAAACCGTGAGGTTTTGTATGATAAGGTACCATATCTGATCGGCTTGAAGAAGGGTCAGTTTTCCTATCAGGAAAACGACAGATGGTGGGGATGCGAAATATCTTTTCCACCGGAATTGGATGAGTATTTCCAGGTCAGATACATCAAAAGAGGTGCTGAACCGATTGGTTCTTTGAAAGACAGATTAAAAGAACAGCTGACCGGTCCGGTAACTTCACTCAGACAGATCATTAAGAGCGACAGAGATCAGAAGAAGGCTCAGGAAAACCGTGGAAAGAGTTCCTTCCAGAACGCAACACAGTTGATGAGCGACTTGAATGCGGTTCTTCCCAAAGGACAAGCCGGAAGGAATATGTCAGAGGAAGAAGAGCAGAAGAAGGTCGATGAAATCCTTGATGATGCTATTTCGCAGGACGGCAACGAAGAGGGCGAGCGCGAGGAAAGACGCAAGGCTATTCTCAATAGTATGTATTCGGTTGTTCCGGTAAAGTACCCTCAGAATACGCTGTTTGAAACAGAAAATTTGTTGGACGGAAAGATTGTTATCAAGCTCAATGTAAACCATCCCTTCTATGAAAAGGTGATCAATCCTCTGTGTGGAGATATATCTGAAGAGGATACAACGGAGAGCTATAACGACAAGATCAGGACTAGGGACGCTATCATGCTGCTTCTCATGAGTCATGTTAAGGCAGTTGCCAGTTTCCCTGAAGAAAATCAGGATTTGTTTGAGAATCTGTTGTCACAGTGGGGAACGATACTTAATTCCGCTGTTAAGAAGATGGATTCGTAGGATACGTGAGGTGCATGATAGATGGATCGTGATGAAGAGAATTTTACATATGTTGTCAACGGCAATAATGATAAAGCCTTTAAGTTACTTCGAGCGGATAGCGGTGAACTTCAGATAGAAGTGAATCGAAGAATACGTGATAAAACCGCTCCAAAGCTTGTGTATGTTGATGCGCTTGATGTCGTTGACCAAGTTACTGCCGCAATGAGTCAGCAGGAACGATTACTTGCATACGCAAGACTTGCCGAAAAACTGAATAAATCATAATGCAGCTATCATGAGCCGAGCGTAGATGCTTAAGTGACGTCTCTAGCCGGAGTTGATTCCCTGAATTAGACCTTCGTATGGTTTGACGGGACAACTCTGGCCATTTTTATGAAAGGAGTCTTTTATGATTGGTAGCTGCGCAGAGCAATTTAGAACCATGATTCCGTATCCTTGTTGTTCACAACATAAGGCAGGGGTTGAGATGAGCGCTCATGGAAGAGCGACACATAAATGCCCTACTTGTGGTAAGTATATTGAATTTAACTATGATGAGGGTACGGCAGTAATAGTAAATGCTTGTCGTGGTGCGTCGAATAAGTTCAGACGCAGAAGATAACCACTGAGCCAATAGGGGTCCATAGTAGACCACCGCTGAGCCAGGGTATATCGATCAAAGGGTTATTCCCTTATGGATCGATGTATCCTGGCTTTTTTTGTTGTTATTACCCGTCGGAACAGGCCATTCTGGCGGCGGTCGGGCGAAGACCTTAAACGCCTTCGATGTGAAGCTCTGCTCCTAAGTACACGGAGCACTACGCGAGAGCGTGCTGCTTCAGAGTGGATCATCGGACAACATAAACAGTCAAGTGAAGCAGCTGACCATAGCCGAAACGGAGGTTTCAGTTATGGCAGCACAGAACGAAGATTCTAAGAACAATGTAGTAAAGCCTGTTCGTACCAGTGAGTACGACGAAAACCGTGGTTCCTACATGGATGCTGATGGCAACTATGTTTATACCACATGGGAAAAGAGAGGTAAGAAGTGGGTTGAAGTGCCGGTGTGCACCATTCCTCTTGGAGAAAACGGAGAGAATGCAGAATGGATCATTATGCTTGACCATGCTGATCACGAAGTGGATCTTCAGAATCGCTATCAGGATGAAAATGCGGATTATGAATTTTCCAACCGTGTGAACAACAAAAAGGCCGGGGATGATGAGGATATGTCTGATACGGATGCCTGGGCAATGATCGCAGATCCGAAAGCAGATATTTTTGAAACTTTGTTTCCAGAGGAAGAGGAAGTTAAACCTGAAATTCAGCAGTTAGAGGAATTTATGAAGCTGCTGACAGAGGATCAGATCAACCTGATCTACGAACATTTCGGTGCCAGAAAGACATTGAAGCAGATCTGTGACGAAGAGAATGCTGCAAACGGCACCGATAAGTCTCCCCAATCTGTCGGGAATCGAAAGAAAAAGATTCTGGATCGCCTGAAGAAGCTTTTTGAAAAGGCGGAGCAGTAAGGAGCAGGGACGGCAGGGGGTTGTTTATTTCGGCTTGTAGTAGAGGAAGAAACAACCTCCGGGCTTAGTCCCGTACATGACAGATTGGAGGAATGATGATGAAACACAAAGTATGTATCAGCATAGCTGACAGAAACGGCACTAAGACAGAACTCCTGAAAGGCAGAAGGCTTATGCTTCCGGTGAGGTTGCTGAAATTATTATTTGGCGATTTCTGCGAGGTATTTGTTCTGACTCCGGGAGAGACTGTTTCCAGCGTGGAGATCAAAGAACTGCGAAAGGGAGGTGCCGGGTATGACGCTTGATGAAGTAAAGTTGCTGATGCCGATAAAGGCAAATCCTTACGAGCATCAGGTCAAGGCGTTTGGTTTTGTATGCGGATTGTTCGGTATCTTCAATGCACCGTTCTACAGCAGGGGAGCCGCACTTTTGATGGAGATGGGGTGCGGAAAAACGATCACAGCTATCGCGATCACTGGATGCCTTTATCAATTTGAAAAAGTAAGCAGAGTTTTGGTGGTGGCACCTTTAAGTATTCTCGGAGTCTGGGAAGAAGAGTTTGAACATTTTTCGGCATTCCCGTTTTCACTTACAGTTCTTAAGGGAAGTATGGCTAAGAAGCGGGAGCAGTTGGAAGAAATATCGGCCAAGGGGCTTCAAATCGTGGTAGTAAATTATGAATCGGCATGGAGGCTTGAAAAAGAACTTAAAAACTTTGATGCAGATCTGATCATCGCAGACGAAGGACACAAGATCAAATCTGCTCAAACGGCAGCAGGTAAATGTATGCACGCCTTGGGAGACAGGGCGAGGTACAAACTGCTTTTGACCGGAACTTTGATTACTAATAAGGAAATTGATGTTTTTTCACAGTATCGCTTTATAAACAGCAAAATGTTTGGCACAAGCTTTTATGCGTTCAGAAATCGATATTTTGACATGCTTGGATATGGCAACCATACGCCGGTGTTCCGCAAATATCTGAGAGAAGATTTCCTGAAAAAGATGCATTCCGTGGCATACAGAGTAACAAAGGCAGAATGTCTTGATCTTCCGGATATTACCGAAGAAGTGAGAACCGTTGAGTTAGAACCCAGGGCTATGAAGCTATATACGAATCTGGAAAAAGAATCCTATACCCAGATGGCAGGTTCTGAAGTAAGCGCGGTAAATGTTTTAACAAGATTGCTTCGATTATCTCAGATTACCGGCGGACACCTGACTGATGACGAAGGCGATGACAATGCCGTTAGTACGACAAAATTGGATGCTCTTTCGGATATTCTGGATGCCGCTATGGATGAGGGGAAAAAGCTTGTGGTTATGGCAAGGTTCATTCCGGAATTAAACGATATACAGGAATTGTTGGAGAAAAAGGGCATAGGCTATTCATTGATCAGAGGTGGCGTAAAAGATCGTGCTGAAGAGATACGCCGCTTTCAGGAAGATGAGGATTGCAGGGTGTTTGTAGGACAGATAGCGGCGGCAGGATTAGGGATTACTTTGACAGCTGCTTCGACAATGGTGTTCTACAGCCTGGATTATTCCATGTCTAATTTCGAGCAGGCGAAAGCCCGCATCCATAGAGTATCTCAGAAAGAGAACTGTCTGTATATCTATCTGGTTGCGAAGAATACGGTAGACCGTAAGGTGCTCAGATCTCTTCGAGAGAAACGAGATCTGGCAAAGCTTTTGGTTGATGATTACAGGAAAGGCAAGAATCCGTTTAAGGATTGAAATGCGCTGCTATGAGCCGGAAAAGACAGGGGGTTGTTTTTTTCGGCTTGTAGTAGAAGGAGGTGAAAAGCACCATGACAAATCAGGAAATATTTGAAATGGCTGACAAACTCAAAGCAGCCAAAGACCGCAAGAAGGAGCTTGATGCTCAGGTCAAAGAGGTGACCGCAGAGATTGATGAGCTTGACCTTGCATTATCCGATGCTATGGCAGAGGCAGAGCTGGATCGGTTCAGCAGGAATGGAAATACATTCTACTTGAACACAAGGCTTTTTGCTTCACCGGCAGCAGGTCGCAAGGATGAGCTGATGCAGGCCTTAAAAGATCAGGGTTACGGCTCCATTGTAGTAGAAACCGTGAATGCGAACACACTGGCATCTTTTGTAAAGGAACAGATGGCAGAGCACGGTGAAGAACTTCCGGACTGGCTTTCCGAGGTGGTAAGTACCTATGAGAAGGTTTCCGTGGGAGTACGCAAAGGTTAATAGACAGGGAGGATCAGAAAAATGTCAGAAGAAAAAAAGAACAAAGCTACAGAAGTGGCAGTTACAAGTGGTTTTGCAGCTCTTGCAAATGCAGGGGTGCTGAATGATGCGACAGAGGATCTTGCAGGGCTTGATCTTACTTTCGACAGGATAAAGATTCCTGCCGGTGGGTCAACGGCTTTCGAGATCCCGGACGGTGACAGTGAAGAAGTGAATATGGTTAAGGAGATTGTTGGAGTGATCTTACTTCATCATCCTGCCTACGCTTATTACAAGGAAAAGTATACCGGCGGGTCGAATCCGCCTGATTGCGGTTCCTTTGACGGCGTGACCGGTACGGGTGATCCGGGCGGTGCTTGTGCTACCTGTCCTTTGAACCAGTTCGGTTCCGGGGATGGTCAGAGCAAAGCTTGTAAGAACCGCCGCATGATCTATGTGCTGATGGAGGGTGAGCTTTTCCCGATGGTACTTTCACTTCCTACGGGATCGCTGAAGGAATTTACCAAGTATCTGAAGAGACAGCTTTCCAAGGGGCGTAAGCTTAACCAGATTGTAACCAAGATTTCTCTAAAGAAGGCAACGAATAATTCAGGTATTGCTTTTTCTCAGGCGGTATTCACTTTTGACCGTGTGCTGAATGAGGAAGAAAAGGCGGCTGTTGCTGTTATGACCGAATCGGTGAAGAATTATGCGGCAAATCTTACTATGGCTGCTCTTGCAGGCGTAGATGAGGATGCTCCTTTTGTGGACGCTGAGACCGGTGAGGTTATCGAGCCTTTAAAGAAATGATGTGTTGCAGTAGGCCGGAGGGGTGATGAGCCCTTCCGGCAGAATTGAGGTGATATCGATGGGAATGAAAACTGAATATAAAGTCGTTACCACCGTGGAAGAGGCTTTGGATTATATAGGCGATTCCAAAGAGGTGGCGTTTGATTTTGAGACCGCGCCGAATGATGGATTTCGGGATGAAGATAAGGCAGCATTGGATCCGGCGAAGAGCCATATCGTTACCATGAGTATCAGCGTTAAGGAAGGCACCGGTATCATGATCCCGGTTGCGCACAAGGTCGGTAAGAATATCGATCATGAAGCGTTTGTGATTTTCCTTCAGGCGATGATGATGAGACCGAGCTGGATTAAGATCGCACATAACCTTCAATTCGAGGCTATGTTTTCTTATGCGCTGGGGATCGTTATACAGGAACCTGTTTATGACACGATTGCGGCTTCACAGATGTCTATGAAGAGCGCAACCGAGTTCAGATCACTTTCGGAGTCGGGCTTAAAAACATTGGCTGCAGAATTGTGTGATGAGCCGTTACCTTCTTTTACTACCGTTACCGGGGGCAAGCATTTCGATGAACTGGATCCGGAGGATCCTGAGACCATACGGTACAGCTGTGCGGATGCTGATTTTGCTTTGAGGCTGTATCACATTTTTAATACATGGTTCGATAAGTTTCTTCCGAAACACAGGTGGATCGTGGAGAATATCGAATCTCCTACGGCGGTATATCTTGGGATTATGAAATACAACGGTGTTCCGATTGATGGAAAACTGATGCTGAAGCGTAAGGAAGAGGCAGAATCTGAAATGGAGCGTATCCGTAAGGAGATTGCTTTTATCATCGGTGATGTGAATATCGGCAGTAATTGCAGCACCAATGCGTTCAAGAATTATCTCTATAAGGATCTTGGATTGCCGGTGCTTAAGGTGACGGAATCTAACCGTGAGGCAGCGGATGATTCGACCATGATCATGTTAAAGGAATGGTGCGATGAGAACAGACCTGAGCTTTCGCCGTTGTTTACATTGGTACAAGAATATCGCAAGTGGGGCAAAATCAAGTCTACCTATATCGACGGCTATCTGAAATACAGAAATGCCGTGACGGGAAGGCTACATCCGAACTTCTTTGCATTATCTACGGATACCGGAAGGTTTAATTGTACACAGCCGAATTGCCAGAATATGCCGAGAAAAACGAATGATCCGATTGGGGTCAGAAATTTTATCAAGGCACCGAAAGGTCATATTATCGTGAGCTGTGATTATTCGCAGATAGAGCTGAGGGTGGGAGCGCATTATTGCCAGGATGAGATCATGCTTGATACATACAGGCGCGGCGGCGATATCCATGCGGCAACTACGAGCGTTATTTTCAATATTCCTTATGATCAGGCGGTAGACAAGCACGCTGAAAATTATAAGGAAAGACGGACGATTGCAAAGAACGTGAATTTCGGTACTTTCTACGGGCTGTTTCCGAGAGGTCTTCAGAAGACATTGAAGTTCAAGGCCGGTGTCGAAAAAAGCGTGGAAGAATGTGAAGAGATCATTAGTAATCTCAAAGCAGGATATCCGGGGCTTACTACATGGCAGGAAGAGACAAAAGCGAATGCTGCAAGGCGTAAGTATTCGGAGACAATGGCGGGGAGGCGGCGTTATCTTCCAAATATAGATTCGGATGACTGGGGCAAAAAGTCTTTTGCAGAGCGTTGTTCCATGAATACACCGATTCAGGGTACGGCAGCGGATATTCTGAAGATGGCTTTGGGAAGGCTCATTGCTGGATTACCTGAGAGACCGTGGCTTAAGCCTATTTTGCAGATCCATGATGAACTGACTTTTATTATTCCGGAAGAAAAACTGTCGGAGGCGGTTGCTTATATCAAATCCTGTATGGAGCCGCAGCCGTTTCCTGAGTTTGATCTTCCCTTGGTAGCAGAGGCATCGGCTGGTCCGACATTTGGCAAGATGGAAGAATTGGAGGATTAGCCTATGTACAGAAACAGTGAAGGGTATTCAGATCCTACCGCCGCTATGGCGGTGGGTAATCTGATGCGCGAGTACAAGCAGAAACAAAGAACAAAGTGGCGAAGACAATATGAAATGAAGAACAGGAAAAAAATCTACGTGGCTTCAAAGTATGCCGGAAACGTTGATGCAAATGTCGCTGCAGCGATTGGTTACTGTAAATATGTCATTTCACAAAACTGTATTCCTATAGCAAGCCACCTGCTTTATCCGCAGATGCTTGATGATAACAATCCCGATGAACGTGAGCTTGGACTTATGTTCGGGTTGTCGCTTCTGGCAATATGCGATGAGGTGTGGTGCTTTGGCGATATATCCGAGTCTGAAGGCGTTCAGCAGGAAATCGTCGAGGCAAGGAAGTTGGGGAAGACGGTACGATATGTAAAGGAGGGCAGCTGATATGGATATAACAGCACAAGAGATCTTAAACAGTCTGTTTAATCCTGAAGACAAGGTTTGCCTCCGAGTTTTTGATGACAAGAAGCGTGGAGTGTTTGCCGGTCAGAAGTTTGATGTGGAATGCGGTAAGTTTGCTTCCATTGAAGAGACTCTGAGACAGCATAATGCTCAGGATCGCGGTATTTTCTTTGTCGTTAATTTCGGCGGCCAGGATGATGATGCGATTACAAGGATCAATGCACAATTCGTAGAGAGCGATGAACTTTCTTTCGAGGAACAGGAAAAACAGATAGGTGAATTTCCGCTTCCGCCTTCAATGATCATTAAGACAAGGAAATCCCTGCATACTTACTGGTTTGTAAAGGATGCGAAGGTCGAGAGGTTCCGTGTTATTCAGAAGCAGCTGGTAAAACAGTTTCACGGGGATTCAAATTGCGTGAATGAGAGCCGTGTCATGAGACTTCCGGGGTATAACCATTGCAAGGAAGATCCTGTGATGGTGGAATGCATTTTATTTCATCCGGAGCGTCGCTATACACAGGATCAGTTATCGGATCTGCTTCCGGTTGTTGAAGACCAGCCCGTTGAGAATAAGAAGGGAACCGAAAAGGGGCTTTCCATTCTAACCCATGAGTGCGAGTTCATCAAGCATTGCCGGGATAATGCGGCGACACTTTCAGAGCATGACTGGTATGCGATGATCACGGAGCTTTCGGTATTTGAAGGCGGCGTGGAGCTGATCCATGAATACTCAAAACCGTATAAGGATTATGATCCGGCGGTAACTCAGAAGAAGATCAATCATTTTCTGGAATCCGGTACCCGTCCGATGACCTGTGCGACTATCGGAGAAAAGGGCTTTAAGTGTCCGAAGATGGTATCCGGGGAGTGTACCTGTAAGGCACCGGCAGCAATATGTTATGTTCCGATGAGTCTGGACGGACTTCGTGATATCATTGCGAATCTTCCTGTTGCAGACAAGGTGCTTGATAATATGCAGACCGCAAACGGGTTCATGGAAGAGTACCTTTACAATCAGGATAATGTTATCGCTGAGACTGTGATCAATACGGAGCTGAAGGATCATTTTAAATTTACGGTTTCTTCACTGAAGCCTCTGATCGCAAGGTACAAGGAATTGTCGAAAGCTTATCAGCAGGGGCTGAAAGCCAGGATGCATAAGGTGGAGCATGAGCTTCCGCTTTGGTACACACCGACAGATCACGGGCTTAAGTTTTTGCCCGGTGTTTTGGCAGAGCATATGGTCGAGGCAGAGAAGGTCTTCTATGCAGCCGAACAGCATTACATTTACCGCAGCGGCGTATATTCACCGATACACGAAATGGAAGCTCAGAAGCTGGTGCGGGATAAGATGATCGCAAGCGAGACCAAAATGAATCAGATCAACGATGCGGAACATCAGTGGAGACTGCTTGTACGTAAGGAGATCAGGGAGCTTAATTCCAATCCCTATATTCTGAATCTGAAGAACGGTCTTTACAATGTCTTGGAAGATACGCTTACAGAGCACACGGCAGAGTATTATTCGACAATACAGCTGAATGTAAATTATGATCCGGGAGCCGATTGTCCGAGGTTCAAGCAGTTTTTGGAAGAATCGATGGGCGGCGATATGGGTCAGGTCAAACTGATACAGGAAATGCTGGGTTATTTCCTTATACCGATGAATCTGGCGCAGAAGTGCTTTGTTATTGTCGGTGCAGGCGGCGCGGGCAAGTCAAAGCTGCTCATGGTTCTGAATGAGCTGCTTTTGGGTAAGGAAAACGTGTCCAATGTATCATGGCAGGCATTAAATGAGCGTTTCAAGACAGCAGAGCTTTTTGGGAAGCTGGCAAATATCTTTGCGGATCTTCCGACGAAGAATATTGATGATAACGGCATTTTTAAGGCTCTTGTAGGTGAGGATTATCTGACCGTCGAGAAAAAGAACCGGGATCCGTTCTCATTTCAGTCGAATGCGAGGTTGCTCTTTTCCTGTAACAGCATACCTAAGAATTATGGTGACAGGTCGGACGGTTTTTACAGAAGACTGATCATTATCCGTTTTAATCATGCGGTTCCTCAGGAAAAGAAGGATCCGAACCTGCTTGATAAGTTCAGGGTGGAAGCGGATGGTATTTTTCTCTTTGCACTGGAAGGGTTACGCCGATTGATGGCTAACCATTATGTTTTTTCAGAGACCGATATCAACAGGGAAGAGTTGCAGCAGTACCGTGAGGAAAGTGACAGCGTGCTGTCCTTCGTCAAGGAAGACTGCGAGCTAGGTGATGGTTATGAGGTCGGTTCGACACAGCTTTACAATGCATACAAGGCATACTGCGAAGAATGCGGATTGAAGCCCTTTTCACAGAAACAGTTTGTATCACAGATCGTTGCTGCAAATGACGGAGTTACAAGGAGCGTGGATAAAGTTGGAAAAAAGAGGACGCTTGCAGGAATCAAGCTGGGAGAGATCCTGGATTAAGGTTCCATTGAAATCGGTTTTTGACACATTGACACGTTTTGACACCAAAATCCTATCTTCCCCAATATATGCACGTGGAAATAATGCCATATTAAGAGATGTATAGGATTTTAGAAAAAAGTTCCTTAAAAATGGAAATCACGTGTCAAATGTGTCAGAAGCCTTGAAAAATAAGGAGAGGCTTTGACAGATGAAGGAATCGGATATCGTGAGGGCAATCCTGAAGTACTTAAAAACCGTACCGGGATGTTTTGCCTGGAAAGAGCATGGCGGAATGTACGGTACCGCCGGAATACCCGATGTGATCTGTTGCTACCGTGGCAGATTTTACGGGTTTGAAGTTAAGACCGAGACAGGTGAGCCTACGGAATTACAGAAGGCCACAATCAGAAAAATCCAAAAAGCCGGGGGCACTGCCTTGGTGGTGAGGTCCGTGGATGAGGTGCGAGCCGTAATAGACGGTTCCCTGCAATGAACAAATAACACTGAATCAGAAAACTACGCTTCAATGCATCGATGCCGCAAGGATTGTAACAGTAAACCTTTTATGGAGGTATCGACATGAAGATTAAAGAATATTTGATGCAGGCATATAGGATAGATCAGAGGATCAATTCCAAGCTGGAACAGATCGCTTCCCTGCATGACCTGGCAACAAAAGCAACGGTGACATACAGCGATATGCCCCGTAATCCCAACAAGGGCAAGTCCAAGATCGAGGATACCATTATCAAGATCATGGAGCTTGAAGAAGAGATCAATAAGGATATCGACAAGCTGGTTGATCTGAAGGCTGATATTACTCACCTGATCAAGGAACTGGACAGTCATGAGCATCAGATCATTTTGGAGCAGCGTTACCTTTGCTTCAAATCGTGGGAGCAGATATCGGTCAATATGGGCTACAGCATTCAGCACACATTCCGTCTGCATGATGCGGCACTGGAAGAATTGTCGAAGTTTTATAAAGATGAGAGTTGATGTGATAGAATGAGAGTTCCATCTTATGATATTGTTATAATGGCGATAGTAAATATGATGAGAGCCCTGAGGGAGAGATCCTTCGGGGCTTTTGTATTGGAGATGATTATATGCCGAGAAGACCGGACATACCCTGCAAGCATCCGATGTGTGCGAGGTTGATTCCGTATGGACAACAGTATTGTGATGAGCATAAGCCGATGCATATGAAAGACCGTAGTTATTCGTGCGAGCGTGGCTATGGGTACAAATGGCAGCAGGCACGGAAGAAGTTCCTGCAAGCTCATCCTATTTGCGTGAGGTGCTATGAAGAAGGCAAGATTACCGAGGCTACAGTCGTGGACCATATCGTTCCGCATCGTGGAGATATGAAACTCTTCTGGGATAAGAGCAACTGGCAGCCTTTGTGCGAGCATCACCATAATGTAAAGACGATGACTGAAGACAGAAACGTGGAGTACCGGTTCTGATCGCGCATGGGTAGGGGGTATCGCAATCTCTGTACGCTTAGGGCTCCAAGACCGGCGCCCCCTCATTTGTGTAAAATCGCGAAATTGAAAGTGAAAAATCCGGGAAAGGAGGGATCCCTATGGGAGCAGGCAGAAAGCCGAAGCCTACGGCGATGAAAAAGCTGGAAGGCAATCCGGGAAAAAGAAAACTGAATACAAAAGAGCCGATGCCGGGTAAGGGAATGCCCGACTGTCCTTCGTGGCTGCTTCCGCTTGCAAAGGAAGAGTGGGAGCGTTTATGTGAGAAGCTTAGCCAGATGGGCGTTCTTACAGAGGTAGACAGGGCGGCGTTTGCAGCATACTGTCAGTCATATGCCCGCTGGAAAGAAGCTCAGGATCATATAAATTCTGAAGGTGCTACCTATGAGACCGAGAATGGAATGCAGAGACCGAATCCGTGGGTTGCTATCTGTAATACGGAACAGCGACTTATGATGCAGGCTGCATCCGAGTTCGGGCTTACACCTTCAGCCAGATCGCGTATCATGGCTGCAACTGCTAAGGATGAATCGGCGGATGATGACATGGCGGCGATATTAAGGGGTGATATCTGATGGCAACGGAAACAAGACCTAAGGATTATCCCAAGCTGAAGAATTACCAGCCGTCACGGTTCATGCTTCCAACTTCTCATTATGATAAGAAGAAGGCTGACCGTGCGGTAAAATTCATAGAAGCACTGAAGCATACAAAAGGGAAATGGGATAATCAGAGATTTTGGTTATTGCCCTGGCAGGAACAGCTGGTACGGGATATTTTCGGAATCGTAAAAGAAGATGGAAACAGACAGTTCCGTACAGCGTTTGTGGAAATATGTAAGAAGGTAGGTAAGAGCGAGCTGGCAGCGGCTATCGCTCTTTATCTTTTGTATGCGGATAATGAACCTTCCGCTGAGGTATATGGAGCGGCAGCTGACCGGCAGCAGGCGGGTATCGTTTTTGAAGTGGCAAAGAAAATGGTGGAGAAGAGCCCGCTTCTTATGAAACAGTCGAATCTCCTTGGAGCCACAAAGAGGATCGTGAACTATGGCAATGCCGGATACTATCAGGTGCTGTCAGCAGAGGTAGGTACAAAGCACGGTTTTTCGATTTCTGGGCTTGTGTTCGATGAAATTCACACACAGCCGAATCGTCAATTATACGATGTACTGACAAAATATTCGTCAGATGCCAGAGCAAATCCGTTGCATTTCATAATAACCACTGCCGGGAATGACAGAAATTCTATTGCATATGAGTTGCATACGAAGGCGCTGGATATTCTGGAAGGACGGCGTGAGGATCCGACATTTTATCCTGTGGTCTACGGTCTGAAAGATGATGAGGATTGGGAGGATGAAGCGAACTGGTATAAGGTAAATCCTTCTTTGGGATATACCGTGGATATTGAGCGTTTGCGGGATGCTTACCGTGAAGCAAAGCAGAATCCGGCTGATGAGATCACTTTCAAGTGGCTCAGGATGAATATGTGGGTTTCTGCAAAGACAGCGTGGATCCCTGATCAGATTTATGTGCGCGGTGATATCGGTATAGATATGGATGCCCTTAGAGGTCGTGATTGTTATGCAGGTCTGGATTTATCCAGTACCGGCGATATCACGGCTTTTTCTTTGGTGTTTCCGCCTGATGATGAAGACGGTCAGTATATCGTGCTTCCTTTTTTCTGGGTACCTGAAGAAACGATACCGCAAAGGGTGAAGCAGGCTTCGATTCCATATGATGTATGGGAGAAGCAGGGGTATCTCATGGCAACGCCGGGGAATGTTGTGGACTACAACCGCATCCAGCATTTTATTGAAGAGTGCGCTGAGAAATATCATATCTTGGAGATCGCATATGACCGTTGGAATGCGACGATGCTTGTTACGAATCTTATGGACGAAGGCTTTACTATGGTTCAGTTCGGACAGGGCTACAAAGATATGAGTCCGGCCTGCAAAGAGTTCTATAAGGTACTGATGCAGGGTCGGATGATCCACGGTGGTAATCCGATACTGAGGTGGATGGCAGGTAATGTTGTCATCGAAACCGATGATGCCGGAAATATCAAAATGACCAAAGCAAAGTCCAAAGAGAAGATCGATGGTATTGTTGCAACGGTCATGGCTTTGGACAGAAGCGTAAGGCATGAACAGCAGGGGAGCGTTTACGATACCCGTGGAATTTTGGTTCTGTAGGAGATATACAGATGATAATTGTAGCTTTGATCGGCTTCTGTGTGATAGTGGAAGCCTTTAATTTTGCATACGGGGAGGATGAATGGTATGGGAATAATTAGCGGTTTGTTTAAGAGCAGGGATAAGCCTACGGACAGAACTGCCGGAAGCAGCTATTCATTTTTTCTTGGAAACAGTGCTGCTGGGAAATATGTAACAGAACGCTCTGCTATGCAGATGACGGCGGTGTACTGTTGCGTGAGGATACTGTCGGAGGCAGTTGCGAGCTTGCCATTACAATTTTACAGATATACCGATGACGGCGGTAAGGAAAAAGCGGTGGATCATCCGCTTTATTTTTTGCTCCACGATGAGCCGAATCCTGAGATGACTTCATTCATATTCCGGGAAACGCTCATGACGCACTTACTACTTTTCGGAAATGCCTATTCGCAGATCATAAGGAATGGTAAGGGTGAGGTTGTAGCGTTATATCCGCTGATGCCTGATCGGATGAAGGTGGATCGTGATGAAAATGGAAAACTCTATTACGAGTACACAGTCTATGATTCCGATGATGTAAACGGAAGAAAAGGTACTGATAAAGTCGGCAGGACTGTAAGGCTTAAACCTTATGATGTGCTTCACATTCCGGGATTAGGGTTTGACGGTCTGGTTGGCTACAGCCCTATTGCGATGGCGAAGAATGCTATCGGGCTTGCGATTGCTACTGAAGAGTACGGCAGTAAGTTCTTTGCGAACGGCGCGGCACCTTCAGGTGTTTTGGAGCATCCGGGCACGATCAAGGATCCTTCAAGGGTTCGTGAGAGCTGGCAGGCTACTTTCGGTGGTTCGGGGAATGCAAATAAAATAGCGGTTCTCGAAGAGGGCATGAAGTACACGCCGATTTCCATATCGCCGGAACAGGCTCAGTTCTTGGAGACAAGGAAGTTCCAGATTGATGAGATTGCAAGGATTTTCCGTGTGCCGCCTCATATGATCGGTGATCTGGAAAAGAGCAGCTTCAATAATATTGAGCAGCAGTCGCTTGAATTTGTGAAGTATACGCTGGATCCCTGGGTGAGCAGATGGGAACAGGCAATGGTTCGGGCATTGCTTACGCCGGATGAGAAAAAGCGGTATTTCTTCAAGTTCAATGTGGACGGGCTTTTGAGGGGTGATTACCAGAGCCGCATGAACGGATATGCCACGGCAAGGCAGAATGGCTGGATGTCTGCGAATGATATCCGTGAGCTTGAAAACCTTGACAGGATACCGGCGGAACAGGGCGGTGATCTGTACCTTATCAACGGTAATATGACGAAACTGGAAGATGCCGGTATTTTTGCGGCAGGTAATAACGGAAAGGAGGATGAAGAGTCCGATGAAGAAGTTTTGGAATTGGAAAAGCAGGAAGATCAGAGATCAGGCTTCAGGCGAAGAGGTGGCTGAGAGGGTGCTTTTCCTTAATGGCACTATAGCAGAGGAAAGCTGGTTTGACGATGATGTTACGCCTGAGCTTTTCAAGGAAGAGTTGAATGCCGGAACCGGAAATATCACGGTCTGGATCAACAGTCCGGGCGGTGACTGTATTGCGGCGGCTCAGATTTATAACATGCTGATGGATTATAAGGGCGATGTAACTGTCAAGATCGACGGTATCGCGGCCAGTGCTGCAAGCGTGATCGCGATGGCAGGGACAAAGGTACTTATGAGTCCGGTCAGTATGATGATGATCCATAATCCGGCGACGATTGCTTTCGGTGATAAAACCGAGATAAACAAGGCGATTGAAATGCTGGATGCGGTGAAGGATTCCATCATGAATGCCTATGAGATCAAGACCGGCATGAGCAGAGCGAAGATTTCACATCTTATGGATGCAGAGACCTGGATGGATGCTCATAAGGCGATGGAGCTAGGCTTTGCGGATGAGATCATGCAGAGAGCTGAGGAAGATGTCGGGGCACCTGATGTTTCGATGATGTTTTCCAGAGCTGCGGTGACTAATTCGCTGATGGATAAGATCGCTGCGAAATGCAGGATCAAAGCACCGGATGAAAGTTGCACCGGTGCAACAGAGGTAACTGAAAACAATGTTGATGATGGGCGTTCCGCTGATGAGATCAGGGAGCGCTTAAATTTTATCAAGAGATTCATTTAAGGAGGATTTGAATTATGACTATCAATGAAATGATTCAGAAGAGGGCGAAGGTGTGGGAGACCGCAAAGAACTTTGTGGATACCCACGAGGATAAGAACGGTGTTCTTAATGCTGAGGACAGCGAGGCATACAGCCGCATGGAGAAGGAGATCGAGGATCTGACCGCTGCTATCGACCGTCAGCAGAGAGCTGAGGCAAGAGAGGCGGAGCTTAGCAGACCTGTGAATGTGCCTCTTACCGGCAGACCTGCAAAGCAGGAGGTCGATGAGAAGACCGGTCGTGCTTCCAATGCGTATAAGGAAGATTTCGGAGCGCATCTCCGTGGACAGAGACCTGTTCACAACGTGCTTTCCGAGGGCGTTCAGGCAGACGGCGGTTATCTTGTTCCGGAAGAGTTCGAGCGTCAGATCGTGATGGGGCTTGATGAGGCAAACGTGGTAAGAGGTCTTGCGAAGGTCATTACCACAAGTGCTGAGAGGAAGATCCCGGTTGCGGCTTCTCATTCCGAGGCACAGTGGACTGCTGAGAACGGTGATTATACCGAGAGCGATCCTACTTTTGCACAGAAGACAATCGATGCTTACAAGCTTACTGATCTTGTGAAGGTTTCCATCGAGCTTCTTCAGGATTCCATGTTCGATCTTGAAAGCTATATCGCAAATGAGTTTGCAAGAGCTTTCGGCATCGCTGAAGAGCAGGCCTTCTGTGTAGGTACTGGAACCGGTCAGCCTACCGGTATCTTTACCGCAAACGGCGGACAGGTCGGTTTCACTGCAGCCGCAAACAATGCTGTTACAGCTGATGAGCTTTTCAGCCTTGTATATGCGCTTAAGAGCCCTTACCGCAGAAATGCAAAGTGGCTTATGAATGATGCGACTATCGCAGCAATCCGTAAGCTGAAGGATGGAAACGGCGTATATCTCTGGCAGCCTTCTCTTCAGGCAGGTGAGCCTGACAAGCTTCTGGGCTATGAACTTTACACCAGTCCTTATGCCCCTACGATGGCTTCCGATGCGCTTGCTATTGCGTTCGGTGATTTCAAAAATTACTGGATCGCTGATCGTTCCGGCAGAACTGTACAGAGACTCAACGAGCTCTATAGCTCTAAGGGCCAAGTCGGTTTCGTAGCAACTGAACGCGTGGACGGCAAGGTGATCCTTCCTGAGGGCATCCAGCTTCTTAAGATGAAGCACTGAGGATAAGAGAGAATGGGGCTGTCGTGCAAAAGCGGCAGCCCGGATTTTGGAGGTGAATGATGAGCGATTATAACGCGAAGAATTATACAGAGCAGGGTGGCGAAGTCACTCATATCGGCGGAAAGCTTCAGTTTGATGAAGGCGGTAAGATGGCCGGTGGGCTTCTGCCTAATCAGGAAGCGGCAACCGGTACAGGTGCGACAGGCGGAACAAATGCTGTGAATGCTATTAATGCCCTGCTTCTGAAAATGAAGAACTCAGGTCTAATGAAGCCTGATGATTTCACTATGCAGTATGCAGCCGTAACGGATACCGTTGCCGGTCATGCGGATCGTCAGTATAACACTGGGAAGATTTCCAATGTGGCTGTGGACAATGATACCCATGAGATCACGATCACATTATCCGATAAGGTGAAGAACCTTAAGGATTTTGATGGCTTGCATGGTTGGGGAGTTCATAAGTGGCTTGGAATCGGTTTGGGCGTAGGAATTTCGCCTATTACCGGACTTTTCTATAATGGTTCCGCTGTTACAGATGAGGATGTGGCTGAGGCTTCACAGTGCACCTTGGATGCTGGGTATTTTGTCCGCTGGGTTGCAGTTGATCTTGTGCTTGCAGGTGATAATTCGGAGAAATCAAAAGATTATTTCACGTTGTGGGCAGATGGTTATGAAGAGACCAGGTACACATTGAAGATCGTGGAGCCTGCGTAAGATGAAATGGGCGGTGGAGAAATATGCCGCCTTAATTGTGAGGTGGAGCAGATGATCGTTACTGTGGAAGAGATGAAGAATTATCTTAGGATTGATTTCGAGGATGATGATTCATTGCTGGAAAATTTCATAACAGCTGGGGAAAAGCAGTGCATGGATATCCTTCGGACAGATGATGAGAATGATCTGGCTGATTGCCCGAATGGGAAGATCGCTGTGATGTTTACGGTAGCTTATCTGTATGAGCACAGGGAAGAGGCTGATCATCATGCGATGGATCTGACTCTGAGGGCTCTGTTATTCGGGAGTCGGAAGGAGGGATTCTGATGGTGACAGCACTTTTGAATGAAAAGGTGGCATTCCTTAAGAATACCGTAAAGACCGATGCTGTCGGGAACCATACGAATGAGTGGGATGAGTATTATACCTGCTTTGCTACGATCGGCGGTGAAGGAATGGCAAGCTCCAAGGAAGAAGAGGTTGCCGGTACTACGGTTGAAGATGTGGCTATGACAGTGACGGTACGATATTGCCAGAAGACTGCCGCTATCACTTCCACAGGATACAGGATTCTGTTCAAGGGTGAGTTCTATGACATTGTGAATGTGGATCATATGAACTTTAAGAAGAAGTCTCTGAAATTCAGCTGTCGGAAAGTGAGGCGGTGATGATGTATGGCTACGGATAGGGTGCGTATTGATCAGATGGCTCATGTCATTATGGAAGGTTTGCAGGAATACGCTGATCTGGCTACGGATGACATGAAAGCCGCTGTGAAAAAAGCAGGCGATGCCGCAAAGAAAGATGTGCAGGAAGGAGCACCTGTTAAATCCGGAAAGTACAAGAAAAGCTGGGCGGTTAAGACCACGAAGGAAAACGCCAATGCTATGGAAGTAACGGTACATTCCAGAAACAGATATCAGATCGCGCATCTGCTTGAATTTGGTCATGCCAAAAGAGGCGGTGGCAGGGTTCGTGCATTTCCGCATATTGCACCGGCTGAACAGAAGGCAGCGGAATTGTTGGAGAAGGAAGTGGAGGCAGCGTTGAAATGACAATAGAACAGTTGGCAGCAATGCTGCAAAGGTCGGGGATCCCGTTCGCGTATGATCATTTTGCGGAAGGGGAGAGCCCGGAGCCGCCGTTTATCTGTTACTTGTTGCCGGGGAGTGATAATTTCGCTGCGGATGGCAAAGTGTATTTTAAGATAAATGAGGTGCGGATAGAGCTTTATACGGATAAGAAAGATGTGTCCGTGGAGAAGCGGGTGGAGGATGTCCTTGACGATAAGGGCATTTATTATAACAAGAGTGAGGTCTGGATCTCGGAAGAGAGATTGTATGAAGTCTTATATTCTTTCGAGGTACCGGATACAGATGAAACTATGGAGGTATAAGCGTTATGGCGAATAACAAGGTTAAGTACAATCTGAAGAATGCGCATTATGCGCTTCTGGACATTGCCCAGGACGGTACGATCTCTTACGGGAATCCGATTCCGATTCCCGGTGCGGTGAGTATCGGACTGGATGCGAACGGAGAGCCGGAAAACTTCTATGCTGACGGCATTGCCTATTATGTCATCAATAATAATATGGGTTATGACGGCGACTTGGAGCTGGCACTTATTCCTGAGAGCTTCCGCATTGATGTTTTGCGTGAGACTCTGGATGAGAATAATGTGCTGATCGAGAACAGCGGCGCGGAGATCCATCCGTTTGCGCTGCTTTTTGAATTTGACGGTGATATCCGTCATATCAGGCATGTGCTGTATAACTGTTCGGCTTCGAGACCGGGCATTGAGGGCAAGACCAATGAGGAAAGCCGTGAGGTGCAGACGGAGACTCTGACTCTGAAGGCTACGCCTCTTCCCGGTGGTGTTGTAAAGGCGAAGACTGGTAATAGCACAGATGCATCAGCATATGCGAACTGGTACAACGCCGTATATATGCCCGCTGAGATTTCCGGGAAGAATGTGAACCTTTCCGCTCTCAGCATCGGGTCGATCAGTCTTGATCCGACTTTTGCGGCAGGTACCACGGAGTACACGGCAGAGACTTCCAATGCGACGAACACGATCACGGCGACAGCTGTGGATGAGAATGCCGGTGTTGCTATCACGGTGAACGGCAATTCGATTTCCAGCGGATCCAGCGCGACATGGAATGAGGGCGTAAATGAAGTGGTGATCACTGTCACGAACGGCGGTTCCAGCAAGAGATATACCGTTGAGGTAACGAAGGAAGAGTAAGGCAGACAGGTCTTAAGGGCTTCGGGGTTGTACAGGCACGGCTTCGGGGCTCTTTTTGACCGGCGCTATTTTCATTTTTATGGAGGATATGACCTATGAGCATGGTTAAGAAGATTGAAATTGATGGAAAAGAGGTTGCTTTCAGAGCATCGGCTGCGATTCCAAGGATTTACCGTCTGAAGTTCCAGAGGGATATCTATAAGGATCTGGCTGCTTTGGAAAAGGCTATCGGGGATAACAGTGAAGAGGTATCGAACCTTGATATGTTTTCGCTGGAAATGTTCGAGAATATCGCTTATATCATGGCGAAGCACGCTGATCCGAGTATTCCGGATACACCTGAGGATTGGCTGGATGAGTTCAATACCTTCAGTATCTATCAGGTGCTTCCTAAGATCATCGAGCTTTGGGGCTTGAATATGAAAACGGATGTGGAGGCTAAAAAAAACTTCGTGCAACAGACCGTGAAATGACAACGGCTCTGTTTATGCTGAGATGTGTGCAGGTCGGGCTTTCGATACGGGATCTTGACCTGCTTACAATCGGCATGGTGAATGAAATGTTTATCGAGAACAGGAACGATGAAGGTGCTGACAAATACTATCACCAGATAGCAGGTCAGGCTGAATTTGATGCGTTCTGATGGGGTAACGATTTGTTACTCCATATTTTTTAGATCGGAGGTGCCTGGATGGCGGCAAACAGAATAAAGGGTATTACCATCGAGATCGGCGGCGATACCACAAAATTACAGACCGCCTTAAAGGGCGTAAATACAGAGGTTAAGAACACTCAGCAGCAGCTGAAGGATGTTGAGAAGCTGTTGAAACTGGATCCGGGGAATACGGAACTTTTGGCTCAGAAGCATAAACTGCTTGGAGAAGCGGTATCGGCTACAAAGGAAAAACTTGAAACCTTAAAGACGGCGGCTGAACAGGCGAATACCGCACTTGCGAACGGTGAGATTTCCCAGTCACAGTATGACGCACTTCAGAGGGAAATCGTAGAGACCGAAAATGATCTGAAGAAATTGGAAGAGCAGGCAAACCAGTCTGCGACGGCTCTTCAGAGTATTGCAGCGAAGGGTGAGAAGCTTCAGACGGTCGGTGAAAATATAAGCAATGTCGGAACAAGGCTACTTCCGGTTACGGCAGGTGTTACTGCATTAGGTACGGCGGCGGTGAAAACTGCCGCTGATTTTGATTCTGCGATGAGCCAGGTTGCGGCGGTATCCGGTGCTACGGGTGATGACCTTCAAAGGCTACGGGATAAAGCCCGTGAGATGGGCGCAAGCACGAAGTTCTCTGCATCCGAGGCGGCTGAGGCTATGAACTACATGGCTATGGCCGGTTGGAAGACCGAGGATATGCTTTCGGGTATCGAGGGCGTGATGAACCTTGCGGCTGCTTCCGGGGAAGACCTTGCGACCACATCCGATATCGTGACGGATGCGCTTACGGCTTTCGGGTTATCGGCTCAGGATTCAGGGCATTTTGCAGATATCCTTGCGGCGGCAAGCTCTAATGCCAATACGAACGTCTCCATGATGGGTGAGACCTTCAAGTATTGCGCTCCTATTGCCGGGGCTCTGGGATTTTCAGCTGAAGATACGGCTCAGGCTATCGGGCTTATGGCGAATGCCGGTATTAAAGGTTCACAGGCCGGTACCGCATTAAGGACGATCATGAATAACCTGTCCGGGGATGTTAAGATCTGCGGGTCTTCAATCGGAGAGGTTACGGTTGCAACTACCAATGCAGATGGCTCCATGAGAGACCTTTCCGATATTTTGGCTGACTGTAGAACAGCTTTTGCAGGTCTTTCTGAATCTGAGAAGGCGGCAGCGGCTGAAAGTCTTGTCGGTAAAAATGCAATGTCCGGATTCCTGGCTCTTATGAATGCCGGGGAAGGTGATATCAACAAGCTTTCTTCTGCTATTGAGAACTGTGACGGGTGCGCGGCTGATATGGCTGCGACCATGAATGATAACCTTGAAGGACAGCTGACAATCCTTAAGTCTCAGCTTCAGGAACTGGCTATCTCTTTTGGGGAAATGCTGATGCCTGCAATAAGAACGATTGTCGGATGGATCCAGAAGTTCGTTGACTGGCTCAATTCTATGGATGAGGGTACAAGGAAGGTCATCATTACGGTTGCGCTGGTTGCGGCAGCTCTGGGACCGGTGTTGATCGTTGTCGGGAAGATCATATCGGCGATAGGTACGATCATGACAATTATTCCGAAGCTGGCAGGGGTCATCAATGCGGCGAAGGGCGTGTTTGCAGCTTTCAATGCAGTGTGCGCTGCGAATCCGTATGTACTGATTATTGCGGCAATCGTAGCTTTGGTGGCGGCTTTCATTTATCTATGGAATAACTGCGAAGAGTTCCGGCAGTTCTGGATTGACCTGTGGGAAGGTATAAAAGAGATTGCAGTTGCTGTGTGGGAGGGCTTGAAAGAGTTCTTCACAGCGGCATGGGAGGCTATCAAGTCTGTTGCGGAAACAGTCTGGAACGGGATCAAGGATTTCTTCAAAGGATTGTGGGATGGAATAAAGGCGATATTCCAGGCGGTGGTGGATGCGATAAAGCTGATCATTACCACTTATTTCAATATCTATAAGACCATTATAACTACGGTGCTTACGGCGATACAGACCGTATTTACTACGATCTGGAATGCCATAAAGACTGTAGTGACTACGGTTGTGACGGCGATAAGCACTTTTCTTACTACGGCGTGGACAGCTATCCAGACCACGGCGACTACGATATGGAATGCGATTTCGAGTTTCTTTACCACGATATGGAATGGCATCAAGACTGCTATCACTATGGCGGTGAACGCTATCAAGAATACCGTGACTACAGCTTGGAATAACATTAAAAACACGGTTGTCTCTGTCGGAAACGCTATTAAATCGGCGGTTACAAATCTGTGGAACAATGTGACTTCCGCTGTGAAGAACGCTATGAGTAATGTGTTCAATGCTGTGAAGAGCGGCTTTGCCAATGTGAAGGATCATATCACGGGGCTTGCTTCTCAGGCGTTTAACTGGGGCAAGGATCTGATCATGGGTATCGTGAACGGTATCAAAAGTTGTATTTCGGCTGTGGGTGATGCGGTTTCTTCTGTTGCTGACAAGATTAAGAGTTTCCTGCATTTCTCTGTGCCGGACGAAGGCCCGCTTACGGATTATGAAAGCTGGATGCCGGATTTTATGAAGGGGCTGGCAAATGGCATTGAGAAAAGCAAGGGCATGGTCACAAAGGCGATGGATTCACTGAGTGCCGATATGGTGGTGAATCCTCAGGTGAGCGGAATGCAGATGGCTATGGCCGGAGGCGGTTCCGTGAGCAGTGCTGATCTGAGCGGATTGGTATCGGCTATTCGTGAAGCGATGAGCGGTGTGAACGGTTCAGGTCAGAGTGGTGATATCGTGATCCCTGTTTATCTTGGAGGCACGATGCTGGATGAGGTTATTGTGAACGCTCAGCAGAGAGCAAATCTAAGGAGTGGAGGAAGGTAAGATGGCATTTATTCAATATCTGAATTTTGACGGCGAAAACCTTCCTCTGCCTGATTCTTATGAGGTGGACATGGAGGATAAGGAAGCGGATTCGGGCGGTGAGACTGAGGCAGGTACCATCCAGAGGGATGTTGTGAGAGCTGGGGTTGTGAATATATCCGTTTCCTTTTCCGTCACACCTTTGTGGCTTAAGAAGCTTACAGAATATAAGCAGCAGGATAAGATAACGGTTTTGTATTTTGATCCTGAGACATTGGAACAGAAGCAGACAGAAATGTATGTGGACGGCTTCAAGAGCAAGCTTGAAAAGGATACTAGCTATAAGGGGCTGTGGACGGTGAGCTTTGTGCTGAAGGAATTTTGAAAGAAGGTGTATGAATGTATCCTGTATCGAACGCATTCCTGCAAGCGGTGCAGGAGAATACAAGAAAATATTACTGGACGGGGAAGATCACGATCAAGAATGGCGTGGTCTATGAATTCGGGGCTGAGGATATCGTGAAGGGAAGCGGTTATATTTCTTCACAGTGCTGTGGAAGTACGGAGATCGAGCTGGGTACGGTGTATTCGGCTGAAATGGGAATCACGCTTTTGACGGACATTGATAGGTACACGCTTCAGGATGCATTGGTGGAGCTGTTCTACCATCTGCATATCGGGGGCGGTGTTTATGAGACAATTCCGATGGGTGTTTTCGAGGTATCCGAGGCGAACCGCACTGTAAAATGCCTGGAAATAAAAGCCTATGATTTCATGATCCGATTTGAGAAGGACTTCAACGGATTCGAGACCGTGGGTAAGGCTTATGACTTCATACATCTATGCTGTGAGGCTTGTCATGTGGAGTTCGCTCAGACTCAGGAAGAGATCGAGGCGATGCCGAACGGCAATGAGGGGCTTTCGATTTATACGGATAATGATATAGAGACCTACAGGGATGTGCTCTATTACGTGGGACAGGTGCTGGGAGGTTTCTTTTGTATCAATAGATTGGGGCAGCTGGAATTAAGGAAATATGGAGATACACCGGTGATGACCGTGGCAAGAAGACATAGGTTTTCATCCAGCTTTTCGGATTTTATCACAAGATACACGGCGGTTTCTTCCACGAACATGAGAACGGAGATCGCTGAGTATTACCATCTGGATCCGGATAACGGGCTGACGATGAACCTAGGAGTTAATCCGCTTTTGCAATTCGGACTTGATGAAACAAGGCGTGAGCTTTGCACGAATATCTTAAATGACATTGCTGTCATAAACTATGTGCCGTTTGATTCGGATACAATCGGGAATCCGGCACTTGATATCGGTGACGTGCTGACCTTTGTGGGTGGTCAGGCAGATGAGAACCAGATCAGCGCAATTACTTCCATGCAGGTGAACCTGTACGGAAAGCAGAAGCTGAAGGGTGTTGGTAAGAATCCGAGATTGGCTCAGGCAAAGAGCAAGAATGACAAGAATATTTCGGGGCTGCTGTCACAGATCGAAGCGGGGAAGATCGGGATCCATACTTTTACGAATGCTTCATCTTTTATGGTGGCAGATCAGGATACGAGGATCATTTCCATAGAGTTTGCGACATCCGAGGATAATCACGCTCAGTTTTTCGGACAGGTGATCGTGGATGTGAATGCTACGGCGGTGACAAAAACGGCAACGGCAAGCGGAAATGTGACGATACCGGCGGTGAATGTGGATGCGGTACCGGAAGAGAGTGTATCCGGGAATGAGGTTGAGGAACCTGAAGAGGAAGAGCCGGAAGTTATCGGTATCACGGAAGAGCAGACCGTGAACGTTTCGTTACCTGTCTCTTGGACTGAGGACGGAACGGCGGTTGTTACTTTTACCTTTGAGTTCAACGACGAAATGATCACGGTGCATCAGCCGGTGGAGACCTGGCATTCTGGGAAGCATACGATACTTCTGTATTATCCGATTGAGAATGTGATCGCCAATTATGCGAATACCTTCAATGTTTATATGAAGGTGACGGGCGGTACCGGCACGGTTGATACGGGATGGTGCGTTGCATCTGTTTCCGGTCAGAGCATGGGTGCGAATGCCGCATGGGATGGCACGATCACGGTTGAGGATTATATCGAGAGAGTCGGTATCAGCGGCGGTCTGAGGCTGAAGCAGGTTTCTGACAGGGTTGCATTCGAGATCGATGAGCTTGTGAAGAGAAGCTTCAGTGATGCGGTGATCGGAAGGACGGCACTGGGTGCTTTTGCGATGCCGGTAGATGTGAACAGTAGCAATACTTAAGGAGGGCGACATGGTTTTACATGGAGAAATGGTCATTGAGTTGACCGATGAGAATACGGGTACGGTGGAGACCATACGGGAAGAAAATATGGTCACGAACGCTGTGAATCACCTGTTGGGGTTAAACCCGATGGGTGTTTTTTATAAGACATCCGGACAGTATGATGAGATGCTGGCTTGGAATGATAGTCTTCTGCCGATATGCCCGAATATGATAGGCGGGATCCTGCTTTATCCTTCAGCACTTGCGGAGAATGCGGATAATATTTTCCCGTCATCGGCGGTGTTGCCGGTGGCGTATGCATCAAATGATGTGAACGCTACGGCTGACACGGCAAGGGGGAGCATGAACCTTGTGGAGAGCAAGGCTTTGGATGATGGGTATAAGTTCGTTTGGGAGTTCACACCTTCACAGGGGAACGGAACCATTGCGGCGGTGGGGCTGACATCGGCTCAGGGCGGCAATTCTGTTTTTGGAAGTGAGGTCAATTCTACTGCCGGATATCTGAAGATCAGGGAGGTAAAGCTGGATACTCAGACGGATGATGATCTGGCACTTCTTTATTCGGCGGTGGAGATCGATTTTGAAAACAATGTGATCTATTCGCTCAGGTTTGAGGATTCATCGGTTATCGTAAGAAAACTGAGGGTGCCGGTGTTTACGTTGGGGCTTAATGACAAGCTGGATGATACGACGGTTGTGGAGCTGGAAGAAACGGCGTTGCATTGTTCCGAGTTTTCTTTTGGAACTGGATACACGCCTTACGGAGATTTTCTGGATGGGCATGACGGGTACTGGTACGGATTTTCCAATTCGCCTAATTCCTCAGGGAATGCCACGATGAAGTGGATCAAGATCAGGAAGAGCGACCTGAGCTTTACCGAGGGTACCTGGACTTTATCGAATGCGCATTTGCAGGCTATCGGGTCTTTCAAGATCGATACCTATGTGAACAGGGCGATAAGGGGCGTGATCAGGAATGGGTATCTGTACCTTGCGAATTATGATAAGGACGGGGTGTACAAGATAAATCTGAGCAATCCTACGGATATCACGCTGATCCCGCTGGGCTTTACTTCAAGCTACAGGACGCTTTCGGGGTCTTCTACGAGTCAGACATATATGACGATGATTAATGATTTTATCATCGGGTATGACTTTATTATCACGGCGAATGACACGGTGAAGCAGATTGCCGGGGCTTCGAGGTTCCCTTATATTGGAACGCCAATGTTCCAATATAAGGAGTTTTTGACAGGGTTCGGAGGCAACTACGGAACAGATCTTCAGACAAGCTGGCTGCTTATGCCTTATCTAGCTTCTATCAATAATCTGTCGCAGGCTGTCGTGAAGAATGCGGATAAGACGATGAAGATTACTTACACGCTGACGGAGCAGGAACCTACGCCAAATGCGTGATAAAAAATGAATATGGAGCTTGTTAATGGCGGTTTCCGATATGGAGCCGCCTGTTTTTATGCAGAAACGGAGGGATTTTGCAATGAAAGAGTTTTGGAATGTGATTCAGATGGTGTTTGCGGCAATCGGAGGATGGCTTGGATATTTCCTTGGAGGGTGCGATGGGCTGCTTTATGCATTGGTGGCGTTCGTGGTGCTGGACTATATCACAGGCGTGATGTGTGCGATTGCTGACAAAAAGCTTTCGTCCAGCGTTGGGTGGAGAGGCTTGATGCGAAAATGCCTCATTTTCATCATGGTCGGGATCGGACATATCCTTGATGTTCAGATTTTTGGAGAGAGCGGTGTTTTAAGGACTGCGATCATTTTCTTCTATCTGAGCAATGAGGGATTGAGCCTTGTGGAGAATGCAGGGCATTTGGGATTGCCGATTCCAAAGAAGCTGCATGATGTTTTGGAACAGTTACACCGGGATAGCGAAAAGGAAGGTGAAGATGATGAAGTACAGTGATGGTAATAAGCCGGTTGTCTGCATGATGACACAGAGTACCTGCTATAAGGGTACGAAGAAAATGGCGGTGAAGGGCGTACTCTGGCATAGCACCGGGGCGAATAATCCGACTCTCAGGCGGTATGTCCAGCCGGATGATAATGCCGCTGACAGGAATCTGATGATAAAGCTGATCGGGAAGAATGCTTACGGGAATGACTGGAACCACAGTTCGGTACAGGCAGGGCTTAATGCCTGGATAGGAAAACTTGCGGATGGTACGGTGGCGGCGGTTCAGACAATGCCGTGGGATTTCAGACCGTGGGGATGCGGTTCCGGGAGCAAGGGTAGCTGCAATAACGGCTGGATCCAGTTCGAGATTTGTGAGGATGGGCTGAATGATGCGGAGTATTTTGCGAAGGTCTATAAAGAGGCGTGTGAGCTGACAGCTTATCTTTGCCAGATGTTCGGGATTGATCCGAATGGAAGCGTGAGCATGAACGGCGTGAAGGTTCCCACAATCCTTTGCCATGCGGATTCTCATAAGCTGGGGCTTGGGAGCAATCATGGGGATGTGCTGCATTGGTTTCCGAAATTCGGGAAAAATATGGACAATGTGAGAGCAGATGTGGCGGCACTGATGGGTACGGCGGCTGTTGCGCCGGTTGAAGATAAGACCGATGATGCTGAAAAGACCATATGGGATTTTCTTATGAAGAAGATCGGGAATGCCTATGGTGTTGCGGGATTGATGGCAAACCTGTATTGCGAGTCAGGGCTTCGGGCTAATAACCTTCAGAACAGCTATGAGAAGAAGCAGAATATCACCGATGCGGAATACACAAGGCTTGTGGATGAGAATGCATATCCCGATTTCGTGAAGGATAAGGCAGGGTACGGGCTGGCTCAGTGGACTTTTTGGAGCAGGAAGCAGGCTTTGCTTGACTTTGCAAAGAGCAAGGGCAAGAGCATCGGGGATCTTCAGATGCAGCTTGATTTCCTATGGAAAGAGCTGATGATGAGCTATCCGGCGGTGCTGACCGTGCTTCAGAATGCTGAAAATGTCAGACAGGCTTCCGATGCGGTGCTTTTGTGGTATGAGAGACCAGCGGATCAGAGTGATGCGGTGCAGGTGAAGAGAGCCGGGTATGGTGAAGGGTATCTGAAGAAGTACGGCGGTGGTGCTGAGAAGCCTGTTTCCGATGGAATGAGCAATGCGGATTGTCCTTTTCTTGTGAGGGTGACGGCGAAGGATCTCAATATCAGAGTCGGAGCAGGTACGGATTTCGACAGGGTAAAGTATATTTCGGTCGGAACGTATACTATCGTTGAGGTGAAGTCCGGTAAAGGTTCTAAGGCTGGATGGGGAAGGCTTAAGAGTGGAATAGGTTTTATAAGCCTTGATTTTGCAACAAGAATATAAGGGATATTACCAACGTTATCACCCACCTGCGTTGGTAATAAAAGTTGGTAATAAAATGCCCGTGGTTATCTGCGATATGCGGATGGTCACGGGCATTTTTTGCTTTGAAAAATCTCTATAATAGCATATTCAATAACACTTGATATGGTGTATCAATGAAGTATAGGAGGATAAATACTATGCCACTTGTAAAAGCTCAATGTACAAACTGTAATGGAATGTTGGAGGTTGATTCTTCTAAGGAGGCCGCGGTATGTCCTCATTGCGGAACTCCCTATATTGTTGAGAAAGCAATACAGCAATTCATCACTAACAATACTACTATCATCCATGGAAATGCGGTTGATGTTGAATATACAAATCTACGTGATGCTGCTTTTTATCGTTTAAGTCACGGTGATTATGAAACGGCTTATAGTAGCTTTGGTACAATTTGCAATAAATATACTTACCATGATCCACAAAATTTCTATTATCTTGCTAAAGCTTATACACATAACTTTTCCATTGACTATATAAGAAAAATCACATATGAAAAATGTAATGATTCGAATATTGATGCTGCATTATGTCGAAAGGGCTATGTCGAAACTGTAAAAAAACAACTCTCTGGATGGTCAGATGCGATGTACGACACCCAGAAATATAATAAAGAGATTTCAGAGATTAATCAATTTATTGAAAAAATAGATAAAACACTTATTAAAGAACTGGAAAATGAAATTGAAATTGAACGCCAAATAATCTCAAAGAGAGTTGATAGAACCAAGACTATAGACAATACATTTACTGTGTTATCTGTTGTTTTTTTAATAGCGGGTATCATTCTAATTGTGTTAGGAATAAAAATTAATAGTTTTGGTCCGGTAATTCTTGGCGTTCTTGCAATGATTCAAGGAGGGCGTTATTTATCTAATCACTATTTGTAAGTTTCTAAAGGGGGGAAAGACAACGGGGATTAAAAACTATGCTAATAGTATATTGTTAGTAGAGACTTTAGAGAAGGCTTCGGCCTTCTTTTTTTGCTCAGAGGGTAAAACCGGTCTCTTTTAGTTGCCTGTGACATAAGGAAAGTTTCTCAGGAAAGACGGCAATGAAATGATCGTGACAGTGCGGATATGTGAGTATTATTCAGTAGGGCAAATTATCATCGGGTAATGAGGGGGTTGTTTTTTTGGGCTTGTAGTAGAAGCAGGGAGCTTCAAAAAAATTGAAGGAGGCTTACTACTATGGACAAGAAACCTAAGAAAGTCGATCGGAAGCGTTTTGTCAGATACAAGGAAGGTGCGGAGATGTATTCCATGTGCCAGTCCAAGTTTGAAGACATGGCAAAGGAGGCCGGTGCTATTTATAAGCTGAATAAGCTGGTACTGGTGAACTGCGACATCTTTGAAGAGTACCTGGAAACATTCCGTTTGACAGATTGAAGCCCGAAAAAAGATTTGCACTATTTTCGAAAATCCCCCTTGACATATTGCCCGTCAATAAGTAAAATATGATTACGTTGAGAGAGGAGGCATACCAGATGGCTAAGATGGGAAGACCGCCGTTAGAGGAGCCGATGATCCATAAAGTGTCGGTTCGTTTTACGGAGAAGGAATACCAGAGGCTGAAAGCATATGCTGAGGCTATCAACAAAACCATGACCGAAGCTTTAAAAGACGGCATCGAATTGCTTTACGAGAAGGAGCCCCGGAAATAAGTGCAGATCTCTTTTCTTTCATTAAGAAAGGAGAATGCAAAATGGCAGCAAGAAAAGATAACAAAGGCAGAGCACTTAGGAAGGGTGAATTCCAGAGGGCGAGCGACGGTAAGTATGTGTATGGTTACACGGATCCAAATGGTGAGAGGCGTTACATCTACTCGAAGGATCTGGCCAAGCTCAGGGAAAGAGAGAAAAAGCTGGTAAAAGACCAGTTGGACGGTCTGGATGTGTATGTGGCAGGAAGTGCGGATTTGAATTTCCTTTATGACCGCTACATTTCCACCAAGTCAGAGTTGAGATCAACCACGTACTCGAATTACACCTATATGTACGATCATTACGTCAGGGATGGATTCGGGAAGAAGAAAATCGGGGAGATCAAGTATTCTGATGTGCTTCAGTTCTATCATGATCTCTTGGAGAAGAGAGGGCTTCAGATCAACACCATCGACACGATCCACACTATCCTGCATCCTACATTTCAGCTTGCAGTCCGCGACGGTATCATCAGAACCAATCCGTCGGACAGGGTGATGGCTGAGCTTAGGAAGAAGACCGGCAACAAGAAGGGCATCAGGCACGCTCTTACCTTGGAGCAGCAGAGGGCTTTCATGGGCTACATCGCAAAGAGCCCGGTATTCGTAGGATGGCTTCCGTTCTTCACGGTATTGTTGGGAACGGGTTGCAGGATCGGTGAGGTGGTAGGACTTCGCTGGGAGGATGTGGATCTCGAAAAGAGGATCATCAGCGTGAACCACGCAATGTCTTACTATCCGAGGCGCGACGATACCTATAAGTGTGAGTTCAGGGTATCGCTTCCGAAGACCGAGGCAGGTATCAGGCTTCTTCCGATGATGCAGCAGGTATATGATGCATTGAAGGGAGAGTACGATCGCCAGATGGAAGAAGGCTTTTCAGAAGCAGTGGTCGATGGGATGACGGGATTCATCTTCACCAATCGTTTTGGAACGATTCACAATCCTCAGGCGGTGAACAGGGCTATCAAGAGGATCTACGAAGCCCACAACGCTGAAGAGATCGTGAAGGCGAAGAATGAGCACAGGGAGCCGGTAATTATTCCGCACTTTTCCTGTCATCATCTGAGGCACACGTTCTGTACACGCTTCTGCGAGAATGAAACGAACGTAAAGGTAATTCAGTCGGTAATGGGGCACAAGAGCATTGAGACCACGATGGATATCTATGCTGAAGTGTCAGAGGCAAAGAAGAAGGAAGCATTGGACAATTTGTCAGCGAATTTAGACATCTTTTAGAAAAGGGATCTGAGCTTCTTTCCTGCAAAGTACAGCAAGAAATCGGGAGTACAGCAAAGGTACAGCAAATTCCGTTTTTTGCATACTGCATAGCACTCAATAATACTTCAAAGGAAATTACGGGAATACTTGATAATACTGAGGTTTACTCGATAGTACCGTAAGTCAAATACTCTTCCCGACGTTAAAGAGTTTGTCTTGATGGAGAAGGACGTAGCTTGACGTGGTAATCCGTAGTCAGACGGAGAAAGACGAATCAGGACGTGTTGACCCTGATCGATACGATTTCTGACAAACG
>Ga0129307_1000606_pt1 | contig 52301 bp, 50 predicted proteins | sample P1105metagenome_FD_94437 | JGI IMG/M metagenome (GOLD analysis project Ga0129307, IMG submission 94437) | Capybara group fecal microbial communities from Wisconsin, USA - P1105 metagenome | ecosystem: Host-associated > Mammals > Digestive system > Large intestine > Fecal | place: USA: Wisconsin... | reverse complement strand
ATATGAATGAAGGAGGCCTGAAGAATTGAGAATCTGAAATAATTCTGAACCAGATTTACCAAGTTCTTTTGCAACATTTTCAATGCAGAAAACTGAATATTCTATCTGTTTATCACTCATAGGCTACCTCCTTTCAAAAAAATCTATTTCATTCATTTCTGAAGTTTTTTTACACTTTTTATTTTTCTGAATTCCTGGAGTCGAATCCTACGGGTTCGGCCGCTCGATAAATCTCGCGCCCAATTTGCTCAAGCTAAATATCTTTTATTCAATAATAAATGTGCCGTCGTCCATTTTGGCTTCGAGTTCGTCTCGTGAAACTGGTTTGCTGAAAAGATAACCCTGTAGTTTTTCACAGCCGTTTTCACGTAAAAAGTCGTAGGCTTCCTGGTTTTCTACGCCTTCGGAAAGTGTCTGCATTCCAAGGTCTTTTGCAAGATTAATTACGTTTTTAAGAATCTGACGTGCCTTCTGATTGCCCTCAAAATTCGAAAGGAACTTCATATCAATTTTCAGCATATCAAATTCAAATTCTTTAAGAACATTTAAGCCCGAATAGCCTGAACCAAAATCATCAAGCCATAGTGCATAGCCATGCGAACGGAAACTCTTTAATTCTTCTTTAAGTTTAACATCATCTTCTGAAAGAGTGCTTTCTGTTACTTCAATATGAATATAAGATTTATCAATATTATACTTTTTGAGACAGTTTTCGACTTCTTCTGCAAGATTTAATGTATCAAAATCCAAACGGGAAAAATTGAGTGAAACAGGAATTATTTTTCTTCTTTTCGAACGTGCGCTGTCTATGTCCTGGCAGACTCTTTCAACAACATACATATCAAGTCGGTGAATCTGATAATATTCTTCCAGTGTCTGAATAAAATCTGCAGGGGAGAGGAAGCCAAATTGAGGATCATCCCAGCGGGCAAGTGCTTCAAGACCGCAGACTTTACCATTGGCAGCGTTTACAACAGGCTGATAGAAAACCTTTATGTATCCATTATTAATAGCGGTATCAAAATTATTTATGATATATTGTTTTTTCTGAAGGCGTAATGACATTACATTATCATAAATACAGTAAGTAAGATTATAATGCTTTTTAATGCTGTTGCAGGCATAACGGGCATGATCACATGCAACAAGAGGAAGAACTTCCTTGTTTTCAGGTTTATAAGCTCCAACTTTAAGGCCAAGCTTTATATCGTATTGATAATTGGAAATCTTTTTACATAAATCCATTATCTTTTCTTTAATATGAATGTCTTTTGTAAGAACAACAAAATTATCATTAGAAAAATGTGCGGTTATGGAATTTTCAAAAGTTTGATTTAATAAATCAGCAAAGTTTTTCAGTACAGAATTTCCTTCCCAAAAACCATATTTCTGATTCAGCATTTTAAAGTTTTCTATATCAAAATATAAATAAATATATTCAGAAATATCAGTTTCTTTTTTTGAAATTAATTCAAATGCCTGACCCCGGAAATAATTCATGTTTGCAATTCCGGTAACCTCATCACTAATAGAAAGCTTAAGAAGAATATCATGAGCCTGTTCAAGCCTTTCATCTTTTTTTGCTTCACTCAACTTTTGTCTGTAATTATTTATGGCACTAAGAAGAATGATGATTAATACCATCGAAAGATTTACTTTAGTTGCATAAGAAGCCGGAATACTTGAATGACATAAACCAAAAAACAATCCATAAGAAACAGTCAGAAATAAAATTGAATATATAGGACGCCAGACTGTAAAACAGAAAACTATGATTGTCATAGTCATAAGCGTTATAAACTGTTCGCCTTTTAGATAATCAAGGAAGGAAATATAAATTCCAAAGCCTATTGAAATAATTGAAAAAACAAAACGGATTGCCCACCAGATGCCACGATTCTGGACTATTTTTTTCTGATGCAGTATTGAATAAATCAAAAGAATTAAAGCAGAAATAAGCAGGATTACATAACTTACGATATGGGTTATAAGCCATTGAGAGGAACGATTAAGGTCTCCCAGATATTGAAAAAAAAGAGTGCTGCAAATCATCCAAAGCTCAAGGACAACAACAATTGAAGCTACATATAAACTGGAGCGGATATTGGAATGATCAAAATATTCATTAGCATATTTTGAATACTTTTCAATACCCAGAAATGCTTTGAGCTTGTCTAATTTACCCATATATTAATTATAAATCTTTATTTTAAAAAAAGAAAATTATTTTTTATGTATTACACATCTACCATACTTTTTCAGTAAATCAAAATATTGCAAGTTACGTTTTCTCGGTTTATAATATTTGAATTATGAGAGCAAAAACATTTAAGGGTGGAATACACCCTAAAGAGTATAAGGAACTGAGCAACCAGTGTCCTGTTACTCCTGCGTTCCCTTCTTCTAAAACTGTAACTATTCCGGTTACGATGGGTGGCGCACCAAATCAACCGCTTGTAAAAGTTGGCGATGAAGTTGCAAAAGGACAGGTAATAGCTGCCGGTGAGGGATTCATGAACTGTCCTGTTCATTCTTCTGTTTCTGGAAAAGTTAAGAAAATACAGAACTGTCTTATAACAGGAAACGGCTCATCGCCATGTATCATTATTGAAGCTGATGATGCTGGTCGTGAAAATCTTCTTCCTGTTCTGGATCCTTTTGAATCTACAAAAGAGCAGGCTTTAGCCCGAATTAAAGAGGCTGGCATAGTAGGTATGGGCGGTGCTTCATTCCCGACCCATGTTAAACTTAATCCTCCTGCAGATAAAATAATCGATTACGTACTTATTAATGCTGCTGAATGCGAACCATATTTAACTTGTGATGAAAGAACGATGCTGGAACAGCCGTCTAAAGTTGTAGACGGTCTGGCAATTATTCTGCATGTAGTAAACGGGGGTAAGGGTGGCTCTGGTCATGCAAAGGGCGTGATTGTACTTGAAGATAACAAAGCATATCTGATGCCACAGCTGGAAAAGGCAATTGAAGAAGCTGGTAAAACTGATTCAATTTCAATATGTCTTGTAAAAACTAAATATCCTCAGGGAGCTGAAAAGTTCATAGTTTCAGCTGCAACAGGACGAGAAATTCCAAGCGCTAAATTACCTGCTGATGCAGGTTGTGTAATTTCAAATGTTGGAACTGCATGTGCTATCAGCGATGCCTTCCGTCTCGGTATGCCTTTGATTGAGCGTTCTCTTACAATAAGCGGAGGGGCAGTTGAAAAACCTGTAAATATCCGTGTCCCTGTTGGAACTCTTGTAAGCGACCTTATGCCTGAAGTTTTCCAGCTTAAAGAAAATGCTGTAGTAAAAATTATAAGTGGTGGTCCTATGATGGGCTTTGCCATGGCGTCAGCTGATTTCCCGGTTGCAAAAGGAACCAGTGGTGTTACCTTCCTCACAGAAAAAGAAACCTTCCTTGATGAAGAAAGCCAGTGTATTTCCTGCGGCTCTTGTGTTGCAAAATGTGCAATGCGATTGAGTCCGGCATTGATTGTTCGAGAACTTAAGGCTGGTAATATAGAAAAAGCTAAGAGTTTTGGTCTTATGGATTGTATTGAATGCGGCTGCTGTGCCTTTGTTTGTCCTGCCAAGGTAAATCTGATTCAGAGAATCCGTCTTGGAAAAGGAATTGTCCGCCAGAAAATGGCAGAAGAAAAGGCTAAGGCTGCAGCAAAAGCTGCAAAAGAAGGAGGCAAATGATGGACAATAAAATCTATGTTTCTTCAAGCCCTCATTTTAATTTTAAATGTTCAACTCAGATGATTATGGGAACTGTGCTTTTTGCGCTTCTTCCGGAAATCATTATGGGTATTGTTTTATTTGGTCTGGCAGCTCTGGTAAGAATTCTTGTTTCAGTTGCTTCCTGCGTACTTTTTGAATTCCTTTTTCAAAAGGTCACAAAACAGAAGATTGTAATTGCAAATCTTTCTGCCTGTGTTACCGGCGTTATGATGGCTCTGGTTTGTCCTCCAACTGCTCCTGTATGGATGTTCATAGTTGGTGCCGCAGTTGCCATGATTGTTGCAAAAGGTCTTTTTGGTGGAATAGGATCGAACGTATTTAATCCGGCTTTGACTGGCCGTGCCTTTATGTTCTTAAGTTTCCCTGCTGCCATGGGGGCAAGCTGGATGACTCCAAAAACTCTTGGTGGTGCTGTAGATGCTGTTTCTTCTGCAACAACTCTTTCTGCAATTAAGGCAGGAACTTTTGCAATTGAAGATGGAACCTTATGGCAGTACTTTATTGGAAACAGAGCAGGTTGTATTGGTGAAACTTCAACATTATTAATTTTGATTTCTTTTGCTTTTCTTCTTCTTGCTCACATAATTGACTGGCGTGCTCCTGTGGCAATGGTTGGCACTGTGGCAGTATGTTCTTTGATTGCCGGTGAAAATCTTGCAATGTCTTTGATGACCGGTGGTCTTATGTTTGGTGCTACCTTTATGGTAACTGATTATGCAACAGCACCAGTCACAAAGAAGGGCCGGCTTGTATTCGGTTTTGGCTGTGGTTTAATTACTTTCTTAATTCGAAAATTCGGCGGCTATCCGGAAGGAGTTATGTTCTCAATTCTGATTATGAACAGCGTCGCTCCATTCTTAAATAATCTTACTGCACGTAAATATGGATACGGTAAAAAGGAGGCAAAGTAATGGCTGAAAAAGAAAATGCCTGGAGCATGATTAAGCTTGGCCTTGTGCTTTGCGCTTATGCAGTTGTTGCCTGCGCAATGCTTGCCGTAGTTAATAATTTTACTGCTCCAAAGATTGCAGAAAATCAGACAAAGAAGGTTAGTGCTGCCATGCAGGAATTCTTCCCTGAAAACGGTCTTACCTTTGAAACTATAAATGATTATACACCACCGGTAGTTGGTGCAATCACTGTTGATGAAATGTATGTTGCAAAGCGCGGCAATGAAATTGTCGGAGCTGCCGCTCAGGTAACTGGTCCAACTTATGATCAGGGAAGTATTCTTATCGGTTTTAAAACTGATGGAACTGTTACCGGTCTGAAGTTTCTAAAACTAACAGATTCACCGGGCTTTGGTCTTAAAGCAAATGATGCAACCTTTAAGCTGCCGAATGGAAAGACTTTCTACGGTCAGTTTGAAGGAAAGAATGCAAAAGAAGGATTTGTTGCCGGCAAGAATTTTGATGCAATTTCCGGCGCTACAATTACCAGTGTGGCAGTTTCTTCCCTTATTAATGAAGGAACAAAAAATATTCTTGCATACTTTGATAAGAAGGGGGTAGCAAAATAATGGCAAACTCAAAACTTAAAACCTTCGTTAATGGTTTCCTTCGCGAAAATCCTCTTCTTGTTTTGAACATTGGTTTGTGTTCATCGCTTGGTGTAACAACCAGCATTTTCAACGGACTTGGAATGGGCGTTGGTATGACTTTCGTACTTGTTATGAGTGAAATCGTAATTTCGATTTTTCGAAAACTGATTCCAAGTGCAATCCGACTTCCAGTCTTTATTACTGTAATTGCTGCATTTACAACAATCGTTCAACTTGTTTTGAACGCTTATGTTGAATCTCTTTATAACGCTCTGGGAGTTTTCATTCCCCTTATCGTTGTAAACTGTATCATCATGGGCCGTGTAGAAGCCTTTGCTTCTAAGAATAAGGTAGGCGATTCTATTCTGGATGGTCTTGGAATGGGAATCGGTTATACAATCGTTCTTGTTGCAATTTCTCTGATTCGTGAGCTGCTTGGCGGTGGTACACTTTTTGCGGGTACAGCCCTTAAAGTTGATGTAATTCCTGAAGCCTTCAGAATCGGAATCTTCAATTCTGCGCCGGGCGGCTTCCTTGTGTTCGGTATTCTTGCTGCATGCCTTCAGGCCTGGAAACAGTATCAGAAAAATAAAGCTGATCAGGCAGAAATCGCCGCTATGAAAGAAACTGAAAAGCCTTCTGAAACTACAGAGGGAGGTGACAAATAATGGAAACAATCAAACTTTTTATAAAATCTGCACTTATCGATAACGTAGTTTTCATTCAGTACCTTGCAATCTGTCCTTTCATTGGTATGACTAATGATACAGAAAAAGCAACCGGTATGGGACTCGCAACTACCTTTGTAATCATGCTGGCAACAGCCGTTACCTGGCCTCTTTATAAACTGGTTATGGTACCGCTTGGACTCGAGTTCTTACAGACACTTTTCTTCATCCTTGTAATTGCTTCTCTTGTTCAGCTGGTAGAATTCTTCCTTAAAAAGATGTCTCCTGGTCTTTACAACGCAATGGGTGTTTACCTTGCTCTGATTACAACTAACTGTGCAGTTCTTGGTATTACAATCAACTGTATTTCTAAGAACTACAATTATGTTCAGAGTCTTGTTTACGCCTTTGGTTCTGCAATGGGCTTCCTCATTTCTATGGTAATCATGAGTGGAGTAAGAAGCAGAGTAAAGACAGCAAATATTCCAAAGGCCTTTGCCGGAACACCAATTCTCTATGTTTGTGCAAGCTTATTGAGTCTGGCATTCCTTGGATTTAAGGGATTAATAAAATAAAGGAGGGCGGAATGAATACAATTTTATATACAATAATAGTTGCCGCAATCATCGCCATCCTGCTTGGTATATTGCTGGGACTTTTCAAAAAGATTTTCCACGTAGATACAGATCCAAAAGTTCAGCTTGTACGAGATGCCCTGAGTGGTGCTAACTGTGGTGGCTGTGGACTTGCCGGCTGTGATGCATTTGCTTCTGCCGTAGTAAAAGGAGATGCTCCTGCCAACGGTTGTGTTGCTGGTGGTGCTGACTGTGCTAAAAAGGTTGCAGAAATCTTAGGTCAGGCTGGGGTAGAAATAAAACCAAAGGTTGCCTTCCTTGCCTGTGCCGGAACAAAAGACTGTGCTCAGGACAAAGCTGAATACATCGGTATGAAAACCTGTAAAGCTGCTCAGCTTACAATGAGTGGTACAAAAAAATGTGCCTTCGGTTGTATAGGTTTTGGAGACTGTGTAAAGGTTTGCCCATTTGGTGCTTTGACTATGGGAGATGACGGACTTCCTAAGGTTAATAAATCAAAATGTGTAGCCTGTGGAAAATGTGCTGCAGCCTGCCCGAAGCATTTATTCAAAATGATAGATGCTGATACTAAAGGAGCTATTGGAGTTTGTTCTAATAAAAGCGATAATAAAGTTCAGATTCGTAAGGACTGTACTAAAGGCTGCTTTAAATGCGGTATGTGTGCAAAAAAATGTCCTGAACAATGCATTGATGTAAGTTCAGGTTTACCAGTTATCGATTATACAAAATGTACTGCCTGTGGAACATGTGCAGCAGCTTGTGTCGATAAGGTACTTGTTATATTGTAAATCACCATAAAAAGGAGGACAAAGTTTTTATGGAAAAGTTTTTTAAGTTACAGGAAAGAAACACCACAATTTCTAAGGAAATTATTGGTGGTATCACAACTTTCCTTGCTATGGCTTACATTCTTGCTGTAAACCCAAGTATTCTTTCTGCTTCTGGAATGAGCTGGGGTGCAGTATTTACAGCCACAGCGCTTTCTGCAGCCATCGCTACATTAGTTATGGCTTTCTGCGCAAACCTGCCGGTAGCACTTGCTCCTGGTCTTGGTCTTAACGCATTCTTTACTTACACAGTTGTACTTGGTATGGGATGCTCTTTCCAGCTCGCTCTTACAGCAGTTCTTCTGGAAGGTATTCTCTTTATCATTCTTTCTCTGTGTGGTGTTCGTGAAGCAATTATTAAGTCTATTCCTGAAGGACTTAAGAAAGCTGTTGCTGTAGGTATCGGTCTTTTCATTGCAATCATTGGTCTTGCAAATGCCGGAATCGTTTCTACAGAAACTGGTACACTTATTGGATATGTAAACTTTACAATGGCTAACAAAGCTGCAATTGTAGCTGTAATTGGTCTTATCCTTACAATTGTTTTATATACACTTAAGATTCCTGGAGCTATCCTTATTGGTATTATCATTACAACTATTATTGGTATTCCATTTGGTGTTACAACTATTCCTGAAAACTTCAAGCCATTCTCAGCTCCATCAGCACCAACTGTATTCGCATTTGATTTCAAAGGAATTTTCTGCACAACTGCAGGTAAGTTCTCATTTGCAGTTCTTGGACAGTTCTTTGTAATCTTCTTTACATTCCTCTTTACAGACCTCTTTGATACAATCGGAACTCTTCTTGGTGTTGCAGAGCAGGGTAATCTTAAAGATTCTAATGGTGAAGTTCAGAATGTAAAAGGTGCTCTCCTTGCTGACGCTGTTGGTACAGCTGTTGGTGCTTGTCTTGGTACTTCAACAGTAACCTCTTTCGTTGAATCTTCTTCTGGTGTTGCAGCAGGTGCCCGCACAGGTCTTGCTTCTGTAACAACTGGTATTCTCTTCCTTCTCGCATTGTTCCTCAGCCCATTGTTCTTCCTTATTCCATCAGCAGCAACTGCTCCTGCATTGATTTTTGTAGGTTACCTGATGATGAAATCTGTTGTAGACATTAAGTTTGATGATCCTACAGAAGGTATTCCGGCATTCATCACAATCATGACAATGCCATTCTCTTACTCAATTGCAAAGGGTATTCAGTGGGGTATCATTTCTTACGTAATCGCTAAGTGCGCAGGTAAGAAAGCAAAAGACATCCCTGTTGTTACATGGATTCTCGCAATCATCTTCTTTGCAGACATTATTTTTGAAGCTTGCAAGTAATGCTTAGACTGCGTTAAATAAAAAAGGCTGTCCTTCCGGGCAGCCTTTTTTTATAGATCCCGAAACAAGTTCGGGATGACGGTTATTTTTTTAGTCCTTGTTGAACAACGCTTTTTCAGCATCATCAACTGTAAACTGATAGCTCTTTGAAAGACTTCCTGCAATCAATTTTACTTTTGCAGTTCCATCTTCATTAAGAACAATTTTACATTCTGTATCTTTATCAGAGAAAGTACGGAACATATCTGCAAGACTTTTGCGGTCAATTTCAATTGCCATAAGATCATTTGCAAACATATTTTTTCTAAAAGATTTTGCAAAAGTTGGTGCTACCACAGTATTAATTCCATTCACTTCAAGAGCCCATGGAGCATGTTCACTTTCAGAACCACAACCAAAATTCTCTTTTGTGATAATTACTTTTGTTCCAGCAATGTCACTTTTAGGGTTAAATCCATCAATCTTCAGATTTTCAAAAAGATGTGAAGTAAGTTCCTGTTTTGGAAGTTCTGCAAGATAATTTGCAGCAATGATTTCGTCAGTGTTAATATCTGACCTATCAAGGAAAAGAACAGGACCAGCAAATGTCTTCATTTTAGTTATTCTCCAGTTTTTTTCAGCCCATATCAGGCTTTATAATAAGTGTAAATTTACACTTTTATTAAATATAACATTAAAATCTTCAAAAAGATAGTACTTTTTTAAGAGAAAAAAAAATTTGTAATATTTAATTTTTTATGTATAAAATATTTCTAAGGAAAAAAAATTATGATATAATTTTTTATCTATATATATAGTATAGAAAGGGGATATTATGAAAAAGGTTTTACTTCTTATTGTATCAACTATGATGGCTTTTGCTCTTATCAGCTGTGGCGGAGAGAAAAAGAATGTAGTAAAAATCGGTGTTTATGAACCTGCATCTGGAGATAATGGTGCTGGTGGTAAACAGGAAACTCTTGGAATTCAGTATGCAAATTCCATCACACCAACTGTAGAAATTGGTGGAAAAGAGTATAAGGTTCAGCTTGAAATCGTAGATAACGAATCTTCAAACGATAAGGCTGTAACTGCCGCTTCAGAACTCGTAAGCAAGGGAGTTTCTGTAGTTCTTGGTTCTTATGGTTCAGGTGTTTCAATCGCAGCAAGTGATACATTTGCAGCAGCAGATGTTCCAGCAATCGGTGTAACATGTACTAACCCACAGGTTACTCTTGGAAATAATCACTATTTCCGTATCTGCTTCCTTGATCCATTCCAGGGTTCTGTTCACGCTAATCTTGCAAAAGATAAGTTTGGTGCTAAAAAAGCTTATGCTCTTGCTAAACTTGGTGATGACTATTCTGTAGGTCTTTGTAACTACTTCATTGAAGGCTGTAAAAAACTTGGAATCGAAGTTATTTTCGAAACATTCCCAGACGGAACTTCTGACTTTGCAGCTTATGTTGCAAATGCAAAGAACAATAAAGCTGATGTAGTTTTCTCTCCAGTTTCAATTGAAGCTGCTGCTCTTATTATTGAACAGGCTAACACTCAGGGTCTCAAGATTCCTCTTCTTGCCGGCGATACATGGGACTCTAACGTAGTTCTCGCTGCTGCAAAAGGAACAAACATTGATGTTTACGTAACAACCTTCTTCGTAGAAGGAAGTAACGCTTCTAACATTGTTGACTTCGTAGACGGTTTCAGAAATTATCTTAATACAAACACTACTGCTAAGACAAACAACGGTGGTGATGATGAAATTGCTGCTGTTTCTGCAATGGGATTTGATGCTTACTACACAGCTCTTGAAGCACTCAAGGCTGCAGGCAGCACAAAATCTGCTGATGTTATGAAGGCTCTCCCTTCTGTTAAATATGAAGGTGTTTCTGGTTCTATCGCATTCGACAAGAATGGTGATGCTGAACGTGATGTTGCTTACATCAAGAAAGTAAACAACACAACAGGTAAGTGGGACTTCATTGCTATTCAGAAAGTAAACTAAAAATGTCATCTTCGGGCTTGTCCCGAAGATCTGTATATCAAAATAATGTGCAGATTCCCGTGCCTGGCACGGGAATGGCATTTAATTTAAATATCAGGAAATATAAATGAACTTTTTTCAGACTAACTTGCCTTATATTCTAGCGGGTATTTCAACTGGCGGTCAGTATGCACTTATTGCCATAGGTTACACCATGGTCTATGGAATCTTAAGACTTATCAACTTTGCACATGGTGACGTTTTTATGGCAGCCGGACTTATAATGATTTATTCATATACCGTTATGCCGCTTTGGGTTTCAATACCATTAACAATCATTCTTACAGTTTTAATTGGTTTTTCTATTGAAAGAATTGCTTATAAACCATTAAGAACTGCACCTAGAATGTCTATTATGATTTCTGCAATCGGTATGTCTTATATGATTCAGAATCTTGCTTTGTACATAACTGGAGGTCTCTTAAAGACATATCCAAAAATTCCTTGGATTAGTGACTCCATTACAATATTCGGGGCAATTACAAAACGTGTAACAGTAATTACTCCTTTCCTTACAATTATTCTCGTAGTTGGCCTTGTACTTCTGATTAAATATACAAAAATCGGAATGGCAATGCGTGCGGTTTCCAGAGACTTTGAAACTGCACAGCTTATGGGAATCAAAATTGACTCTGTAATTTCAATGACCTTTATTATCGGATCTTTCCTTGCCGCAGTAGGCTCAATTCTTTTCTTCTCAAATTATCCTGGTGTTACCCCGACTGTTGGCGGTATGCCAGGCCTTAAAGCCTTCGTTGCTGCAGTATTCGGAGGAATCGGTTCTATTCCAGGGGCTGTAATTGGTGCCTTTTTGATTGGTATCTGTGAGAACATTATAAAAGGTCTTGGCTGGACAACTTTCAGCGATGCCTTTACCTTTGTTCTTTTGATTTGTGTATTGATGTTCATGCCGACAGGACTTTTCGGCGAGAAACAGACCGATAAGGTTTAATCTTTTATGAGGTTATCTGCTATGGAAAATACAAACAAAAAAAGAGATTTATTTATCGGTTTTGGACTTCTGGCACTTTTGTTTATAGTTCTTGTTATACTCGAACAGACAGTGCGTCCTACATCAATTCTTTTTACAGTATTAAAAAAAGGAGCAATTTATGCTCTGGTTGCTGTAAGTATGAATCTTTTGAATGGTTTTACAGGTTTGTTCAGTCTGGGACAGGCTGGCTTTATGCTTCTTGGTGCTTACACTTACGCAATTTTTACAATTCCTGTTGAAGCACGTGCTCAGGTTTATCAGTACTTTGATGGTGGTGCAATTCAGTTTACTCTGCCTGTTATTGTAGCCATGATTCTTGCAGGTCTGGTTGCTGCATTCTTTGCTTATCTGATTGGGCTTCCTGTTTTGCATCTTAAATCAGATTATCTGGCAATTGCGACATTAGGATTTGCAGAGATTCTTCGTGCAATCTTCCAGTGGGATAAACTTGGCGTAATTACAAATGGTTCAAATCTTTTGCGAAAATATCCTGTTTTCAAAACTTCAACCTTCTATTTTGCTATAAGCGGAATCTGTATTGCTTTGATTGTGCTGCTAATTAATTCAACTTACGGCCGTGCATTTAAGGCTATTCGTGATGATGAAGTAGCAGCTGAGGCAATGGGTATTAATCTTGCACACCATAAGAGAATGGCATTTACAATTTCTTCTTTCTTTGCTGGAATTTCAGGTGCTCTTCTTGCAATGTTCCAGACTACAATTCAGGCAAGCCAGTTTAAATCTGCAATGACTTATGAGATTCTTTTGATTGTAGTAATCGGAGGAATTGGTTCTGTTTCAGGAAGCTGTATTTCTTCATTCCTCTTTATTGCATGTTCAGAATGGTGGCTTCGCTTCCTTGATAACGCAAATTTGAACTTTACTTCAATTCAGATTCTCCGTCCTGGCTTTAGAAAGGTTGTGTTCTCTGTTGTAATTATGTGTATCGTGCTTTTCTATCAGAAAGGAATTATGGGTGATAAGGAATTCTCAATAAAGGGAATTGCGGGCTTCTTTAAGAAATTAAAATCAAAAAGGAATAAATAATGGCATCTTCAAAAAACATTTTGAAAATGGAAAATATAACAATGCAGTTCGGCGGTGTAGTTGCCGTTGACAATCTTTCTCTTGAAGTAAACGAGGGAGAAATTGTTTCCCTTATCGGACCGAATGGTGCTGGTAAGACTACTGCATTTAATGTTGTTACCGGCGTTTATGCGCCTACAAACGGAGCTGTCTGGTTCAACGGAAATAAGATTGTAGAAAATCATCCCCGCCGTAAAATGAAAAAACTCTATGCGGGAAAAGATAAGACAGTATTCAACGGACACCTGGAACCGACCCCGGATAAAATCACAAAGCTTGGAATTGCAAGAACCTTCCAGAATATTCGTTTATGGAAGAGCCAGACTGTTTTTGATAATGTTCTGATTGCAAAACATCTTCGCCGTACTTCAAATGTTTTTTCTGCAACTTTCAGACTCAACTGGAAAGAAGAGAAAAAGCAGCGTGAAGAAACTGCTGAGCTTCTAAAGATTCTTGGTCTTTATGATGTAAAGGATGAGCTTTGTACATCTCTTCCTTACGGACTTCAGCGCCGCCTTGAAATTGCCCGAGCTCTTGCAACTAACCCGACACTGCTGCTTCTTGATGAACCTGCTGCCGGTATGAACCCTCAGGAAACTGCTGATCTTACAGACTTTATCCGACGCATCCGTACAGACTTCCATCTTTCGGTATTTATGATTGAACACCACATGGATCTTGTTATGGACATTTCAGACAGAATCTATGTTTTGAACTTTGGTGCCCTTATTGCACAAGGAACTCCAGATGAGATTCAGAATAATCCTGATGTAATTGCGGCATATCTTGGTGAAGCAGAAGAGGATACTGATTTTTCTGATAAGCCATATGCTGAAGAAGAGGAGGCCGAATAATGCTTGAAATTAAAGATTTACATGTTTCTTACGGCGGAATTAAGGCCTTGCGCGGAATCAATATTGAAGTTCCTGATGGAAAAATCGTTACTCTTATTGGTGCAAACGGAGCTGGAAAATCAACTTTGCTTCGAACAATAAGTGGACTTGTAAAAGCAGAAAATGGTTCTATTTTACTTGATGGTAAAGAACTTGTTGGACAGCCGATTAATAAAATCTGCGAAAGCGGAATAGCACTCAGCCCTGAAGGTCGTCGCGTTTTTGCTGACCTTACTGTTCTTGAAAATCTTAGAATTGGAGCATATCTTCGTAATGATAAAAAGGAAATTGAAAAAGATCTTGAATGGGTGTTTAAGCTTTTTCCTCGTTTGAAGGAACGTTCATGGCAGTTTGCAGGAACTCTTTCTGGCGGTGAACAGCAGATGCTGGCTGTAGGACGCGCTCTTATGAGTAAGCCGAAAATCCTCATGCTGGATGAACCATCCCTTGGTCTTGCTCCGCTTATCGTTCAGCAGATTTTTGATATTATCCGTGAAATCAATAACAGCGGTGTAACTGTTCTTCTGATTGAACAGAACGCAAATATGGCTCTTAAGACTGCCGACATCGCTTACGTTATCGAGACCGGTGAAATAGTCCTCAGCGGCTCCGGCCGTCAGGTACTGGAAAACCCGACCGTCCGCGAAGCATACCTGGGTAAAAAGAAATAGAGAAAAATACAATTTTACTGTAAATCTCTTACAGTAGAATTGTAGTATTCGTGTTATATTAAAGAATCAGGAGGCTCGTATTATGTTTTACGAAGCAAAAAATTCTTTAGTATTCAAAAAGGGTAACGAAACTTTAATGATTGAGCCGTGGGGAAAAGATTCTTTCCGTGTTCGCTCAACCCTCGAAGCTGCATTTATTGACCGTGATGTAGCACTTACAGAAAAAATCAATCATGGTACCGCAAAAATCAAAGTAACAGAAAATTCTGCTTCTATTACAAATGGAATGCTTGAAGCACGCCTTAACTATAATGGTGTAATTTCTTTTTATAAAAATGATAAGCTGATTTTACAGGAATACTACCGTCAGTATGACCCGACGGCTACAAAAGAAAGCTGCTGTACAAAAATTATCAGCCGCCAGTTCCAGGGAATCATTGGTGGAGACTATTCACTCACTGTACGTTTTAATCCTAATGATGATGAAAAGCTTTTTGGTATGGGACAGTATCCGGCTCCATATCTTGATATGAAGGGCTGTAGTCTTGAACTTGCTCAGAGAAACAGTCAGGTTTCAATTCCTTTTGCTTTATCAAATCTTGGTTATGGCTTCCTCTGGAATAATCCTGCTGTTGGTAAGGTAACTTTTGGCAAGAACATTACTGAATGGCATGCAGAAAGCACAAAGGAAATGGACTACTGGATTACAGCCGGCGACACTCCTGCAGAAATCATTGAAAAATATACAGCTGCAGTAGGCCGTGCTCCAGCTCTTACAGAAGACTATCTTGGCTTCTGGCAGTGTAAGCTCCGCTACCGCACTCAGGATGAAATTCTTACTGTTGCCCGCCGTTATAAGAAAATGGGTATTCATCTTGATGTTATCGTAATCGACTTCTTCCACTGGCCTCGTCAGGGAGACTGGTTCTTTGATAAAGAATACTGGCCAGATCCAAAGGCAATGTGCGACGAGCTTCACGCAATGGGCACAAAAGTAATGGTAAGCGTATGGCCTAACGTTGATAAAAAATCAACTCACTTTGCAGAAATGCAGGAGAAGGGCTATCTTATCCGTTCTGACCGGGGAAGCAACCAGAGCTTTGACTGGCAGGGCGACTGTCTTGCAATTGATGCTACAAATCCGGAAGCCCGCGAATACCTATGGGAAATCTGTAAAAAGAATTATGCAGATTACGGAATCGACATGTTCTGGCTGGATAACTCTGAACCTGACCTTAATGTTTATGATTTTGGCAATTACAGATATCAGATTGGAAACGGACTTCAGGTTGCAAATATTTACCCTCAAATGTACAGCCGTGCTTTCTACGAAGGCCAGAAGAAAATGGGGCAGAAGAGCATTGTAAACCTTGAGCGCTGTGCCTGGGTTGGAAGCCAGAAATATAATCAGGTAATCTGGAACGGTGATGTTCAGTCTACTTGGGAATGCTTTAGAACTTCTATTTGTGAAGGTTTGAATATGGGTATAGCCGGTATTCCTTGGTGGACAACAGATATCGGCGGCTTTATGTACGGTGATGTCCGCACAGAAGAATTTAAGGAACTTCTTATCCGCTGGTTTGAATGGGCTGTATTTACTCCTATTCTGCGACTTCATGGTGACCGCGATCCTCATGATATTCCGCTCCTCGACAAAGACCCACAGCGTGGTTACGGTGGAGGACATCTCTTTACTGGCCGCGACAACGAAATCTGGTCTTACGGCGAAGGTCCACAGAAGATTATGGAAGAGCAGATTAAGTTGCGCGAGAAAATCAAGCCTTATGTAACAAAAGTTATGAAAGAAGCCAGCGAAAACGGAAGCCCAGCTTTGCGTACTATGTTCTATGAGTTCCCAGAAGACGAAAAGTGCTGGAACCTCAAAGACCAGTATATGTTCGGTTCAGAATACCTTGTAGCACCTGTAATGACTCCAAAGACTTTCAAACGCGATGTATATTTACCGACTGGAAAGTGGGAAAATATACACGACGGAAAAGTATACGAAGGCGGCCAGACCGTAACCGTAGACGCACCACTCGAGGCTATTCCTGTTTTCAAGAGAAAGTAGTAAAATACTTTTGCTATGAAAGAACAGAACCGTGAATCTATAATCATCAGAACAAGCGTAATCGGGATTGCGGCTAATATTTTTTTAGCCGCATTCAAGGCTTTTGTAGGTCTTATTTCTTCTTCCATTGCGATTGTTCTTGATGCTGTAAATAACCTTAGTGATGCACTTTCTTCTGTAATTACAATTATAGGAACAAAGCTTGCCTTAAAACCCGCAGATAAAAAACATCCTTTTGGTCATGGAAGGGTAGAATATCTTACTGCCCTGATTATCGGCTTTATCATTTTATATGCCGGTATTACTTCCCTCATTGAATCTGTAAAAAAGATAATTAGTCCTGCAACTCCAGACTATACTATAAAATCTCTGATTATCATTATTGTTGCAGTATTCGTAAAAATCTTTTTAGGACTTTATGTAAAGGCAACCGGTACAAAGGTTAATTCTGACTCCCTTGTAGCAAGCGGCAAAGATGCCCTTATGGATTCAATAATTTCTATATCGACTCTTCTTGCTGCCATAGTCTTTATTATCTTCCATATTTCTCTTGAAGCCTGGCTTGGTCTTTTAATTTCTTTTGCAATCATAAAAGCCGGTATTGAAACTCTGAGAGAAACAATCAGTAAGATTCTTGGCGAACGCATTGATTCTCATCTTTCAAAGGATATTAAGAAAACAATCGTTTCCTGCGATAAAGAAATCCTTGGTGCTTATGATTTAGTTTTGAATAATTATGGTCCTGATATTCACGTAGGTTCTGCACATATTGAAGTTCCGGATACCTGGTCTGCAGATAAGATCGATTCAATGTCACGTAAGATAGCAAATGAAGTTTATGTGAAACATGGCGTTGCTATGAGTGCAATTGGAATCTATTCTGTAAATACAAAGGAAAATTCAGCCGCTCAGATTCGTGACCGTGTAAGCAAGATTGTTATGGAGCATAAAGAGATTCTTCAGATGCACGGTTTTTTTGTTGACGAAAAAGCAAAAATTATGCGCTTTGATATTATAGTATCTTTTGATTCTCTGAGCATGAAAGAAATGTTCAACCACGTAGTAGAAGATGTCCGCGACGCCTTCCCAGACTATGACGTTCAGGTTCAGTTTGATATTGATATCAGTGATTAACAACGTTTATAGGTTTACCCGCTATCCATGCCTTAAGATTTTCTCCCGCAATTCCCTGCAGTCTCTTTCTTGTTTCATACGGTGCCCAGGCAATATGTGGAGTAATTACACAGTTTTTAGCCTTAAGAAGGGGACAGTCAGCTGCCATAGGTTCCTGCAAAAGAACATCAGCAGCATAGCCTGCAATTCCATCTTTATTCAAACAATCTGCTAAATCATCTTCAACAACAAAACCACCGCGTGCCGTATTAATAAGATAAGCTGTCGGCTTCATAAGAGAAAGGCTTTCTTTATTTATGATATTCTTTGTCTGTTCAGTAAGAGGGGCGTGAAGTGTTAAAAAATCTGAACGCTTTAATAATTCTTCAAAGCTTACGGCTTCCGGCATGCCATCTTTTGGAGTTCTGGTACAGCAGATAAGCTTCATACCAAAGGCATTTGCAATTTCTGCAACCTTTTTTCCAATATTTCCATATCCAAAAATACCAAGAGTTTTTCCATTAAGCTCACTCAAACTGCCGTTCCAGTAACAGAAATCAGGGCATTTTACCCAGTCTCCCTTCATTACTGAAATGCTGTGTTGTGCAACCTGATTTGTGAAATACAGAATAAAGGAAAAAACATGCTGTGCTACAGAATCAGTTGAATAGGCTGGAATATTAGTTACGGTAACTCCATGTTCCCGAGCTGCTGCAAGATCAATTACATTATAGCCTGTTGCAAGAACGCCAATATATTTAAGATTAGGGCAGGCTTCAAATATTTCTTTTGTAATCTGGATTTTATTTAAAAAAATAGCATCAGAATTTCCGATGCGTTCAATTACTTCTTCTTGAGCAGTACGCTCATATACTTTATATTCGACAATTCCATCAAGAAAAGTCCAGGGAAGGTCACCCGGATTAACCGCATGACCATCCAGAATGGTAAGTTTAATCATATAAATTAACCAAGTACATCTACACCGCAACCAGAAATTGCAGCATTTATAGCAGCTTCAGCTCCTGCGTCATCATAATCTACAAGAACCTGAGATTTTTCGCAGCTTGCAACGCAATTAGTAACTCCTGCTACTGCTGAAACCGCAGCCTGTACTTTACCTGCTGTTCCATCATCAAACATACCAACTACATAAATCTTCTTCTGCATTTGAAAACCCCATGAAATGTGTTTTACACTCTCTTATTTTTTAATAATTAAAATATAAAGAAAAAAGTCTGTTTTATCAATATAAACTGAAAAAACATTGAGTAAAATTCTAGAATTATAGATTTTTATTCAATTTTTTTACTTTACCTGAACCTTTTGTATACCATAAGAATAAGGTGCTACAGAATAAGGTTCAAAAAATACAAAGATTTTACTGCCATCTACAGTAAAAATCTCAAAATTTCCTGCCTGAGGGAATGCACCCGTATTTATCATTTCACGGATAGAATCTTTTTCCTTAGGCGGCATTCCGCTTTTATCATCTTCAATCAGTTTTTTATATAGTTTTGCACGTACTTCCGAAGAAATATCTTTATAGGTCATTCCAGAAGCCTGCTGGATATCAATGTATTTTGAAGAAGTGGTATCGTAATTAAAGGCAATAAGACTTGTATTACCATGAGCACCACCATTAAATACATAGGTATTAATAAGGATGCTTATTATATTTCTGTTTCCGCTTACTTCAAAAGTAACAAGATATTCAAATGGCGGAAGCTTTGAAGTTCCGCGGTTATTTAATGCAACAATATCGTTCCATTCAGTTTTAGAATATGATTTGAAACTTTTCCAGTTACTTATTATAGAGTTTTCTATACGCCTGTTTAATTCAGGCTCATCTTTGAATTGAGGATATTTGATTTTTGTATCAAGATAATCAAGTTTTTCCTCAATTGTCTTTATTTCATATTTTTTATTGAATCTTTCATTTGATGATTTACCGCCGGAAAGAGTTGCACAGGAAACTAAAGTAAAACAAAATACTGTCATCAATATATAAATAAGCTTTTTCATGCTTTTACTCCCTTTAATAATAATTCACTTAATAAATCAAGCTGATCTGAACCTGAAGATTTTTCATTCATTGCAAGAAGTTTTCCGCTTAGGGTCAGCTTTTGTGCAGTGCTGAAAAAAGTATGCATTAGTGTAAAATAAAGATCATCAGTATTATCTTTATAATTTTGATTTATTGAGTTATCTTTGAGACCAAGATTAATCGCATCTGCAACAATCATCTGAACCTTACCGATTACAAGTTCATATTCTTTCATACGTTCCTGTTTTATTCCGGAATTAACGGCATAAGAATCAAAGAAATATATGAAGCGTAAAAACTCAGGTTGTGTATTATATAGTTTTTTGAATACACCAAAAATTATAGCAAGGCGGGAAAGACCAGAGCCATTTTTATATTCATCATTATCAATCGACGGATAGATTCCTTTTATTTGTTTTTCCCAGGCCCATATTGCAGTTCGGATTGCAATTTCATCCTTTGTAGAAAAATATCTGTAAAGAGACGCAACCCCGATTTCGGCTTTTTTTGCTATATCAGTCATGGCAACAGGTTCAATTCCTGCAGACGAAAATAGTTCAAAAGCTGCTGCAAGAATTCTATCTATGCGGGCATTTTTCTGTTCATCACGTTCTTCGGCAAGTTTTTCCAAAGCAGTCATTATAAATCTCTCCCATGAACGGCACCTGCAGCAATTTTAACAGCCTTGTAAGCACCATCATAAGTTCCAATTTTCTTTTGTGCAATTATATTATTACACATACCTTCAATCAATCCTGGCTGCTCAATAAGCAGCTTTACAATTGAACCTGCATATTCAGGTGTTTCACACTCAATCGTTCCGTCCCCCAATTCAGCAGAATGTATAGCTCCCCACATTTCATGTCCCCCGATTCTGCGGATGAAAAGTTTTGGGACAGGGTAGAAGGCAAGTTCACTTGGTTTTGTTACAAGAATATCAGTAGCACGCATTAAAAGATTTGTAATATAAACAGCCCCAAAAATGTCTTTATTACAGAAAACATGAATACCACTGCCAGAATCAGAATCCAGACCTTCGATTGCTGTATTTGCAAAATCTAATTCAGCTTTCCAGTCATTAAAATGAGTAGATGTTTTTATACTGCCGTCTGAAAGTTCAGAAATATTTTTTTGAAGCATAGTCCATACATTTTCATAGTCGCCGCAGTTTATATAAATACAGGCCTTATTCTGTTTTACATAAGGAAGAAGAGTTTTTATTATCGCCGCAAAAAAATCTCCCTGAGCACCGGCACCTCCGATTGTAAAAAGAAAACGAATTGGTTTTCCGTCTTTTATTCTTGCGATTCTGTTTACACAGTCTGCTTCTATATTGCTTACAAGTTCGTGATCAATGTAATGGCCAGTCCAGATAAGATCCTTATCTCCCATAGGTTTTAGGATTCGTTCCACATCAAAACCATTAAGAGTTCTGTAGCCCCAATAAGAATTATAAGTCTGAACGGTATGAATTGCTCCTTCACTTAAATGAAGTGCCATAGGCCAGTTATCAGGAATTACATTTACAACATTTTTCATACCTGCATGAATTGCAGCCTGGCTCGGCCATACATGAGTTGCAATAAAAGGAGTTTCTTTTGGAATCTCTCGGAAAAGCGGAGTCATTAGTTTTGCAGTCATCTGGTCGCCGGCATTATATGAAAGTTTTTTAAAGCCTTCATAATTTAATGGTTCCCAGATAAGTTTATTAAAAAGATTAAACTTCTGCGAAAGACGAGAACCGGTTGAATATAAATTATTCTGATATGAAATTATTTTTGTACAGGTGGTTTCTGGAAAAGAGTTTAAGTCAAACCAGAGAGGTGTATATCCCAATGATTTGGCTGCACTTGCCATTGCCATAGAGATTCTGTAATGTCCGAATCCCATTCTGATATTTCCAATTATTAAAGGATTTACAGGGAGCTTCTTTTCAAAAGTATCTTCATTTGATGAATTATCAGTAATAATTGTTTTACAGCCAAAAGGGGGAGTAAGAACTTCATTATCTTTTAAGGCAAGATGATATTGTACTTCCCGGTCATCACCAAATTTTTTGATGAATTTCTTTTGAGTTTTAAGTGCTCTATTATAAACTCTGGTTTCGATTCTGTTTCCAAAAATTTCCATTACATACTCCTGAAATAATTAATCAGCCTGTAGCAGATAAAATCAAAAATCCTATATAAAAATCAATTCTGAGTTTTTACCAAGATTTATATAACCTTTATAATTTCCAGATTTTGAATATATTTCATATTCATCTTCCGAAAGTTGAGTTATACCAAATTCCTCATTTTTATATTTTTCTGAAAAATCAAGAATCTTTTGAGTTATAAGACCTTCTTTTTCACCAGCTTTTCCAGGATCATCTGAATACATTAGCTGACTTCCAAAAAGTTCATTAATACCAGCAATCAGATATTTTTGATTTTCTGTTAAAGAACAGTTTTCATTTCTAATAAAAATAACATCAGGGTCATTCATAAAAATCGTATTATTCCATAGTGCATGACCAAGTGTATCTTTTATATTAAGATAAGCTTCATTACGTCCATTCCAGTTTAAGAAGCGGAGTAGTGGATTCTTCCAGTTCTCGAAAGTGTCACAGCCAATCCTTGAAAGTGGTAAGCTTGTGAATGAAAGTTCAAAAGGAGCTCCACAACCAAGATAAGCTACAGGACTTCCATCTTTTGTCTGGAGTTTTGAAGTAAGGGTTTTTATTGCACGTGAATATATTTTATATGAGGCAGTTTTTTGCGTATAATTTCCCCATAACATTCCGGCATAAAGGAAGTCCAGCTTTATATATCTGAAACCCCATTTGTTAATTATTGTATCTATGATTGAAACTAAATATGCAATAACATCATCACGACTTAAATCAAGACAATAAAAAGTTCCCTTCTTTCCCCATAAAGGATTATAGCCTGCGGGAACAAGTTTTCCTTTTTCATCTTTTAAAAGCCATTCAGGATGTTCAGCAGCAGTTTGGCTTCTCGAATCAATTATGAATGGTGCTATCCATAAACCTGGAATGTATCCCTTTTCTTCAATATCTTTTGTAATCTGTGAAAATCCATTTGGAAATCTGTCTTCGCGGATCTGCCAGTCACCAAGAGCTTTTTCCCATCCGTCATCAATCTGAAATATTTTTGAAGTACTGTTATATGAATTGATTATGTTTTTTGTCTGTGTGATTTTCTGAAGATCTTCACGGATAAGAGATTCATTGATTTTTGAATAATGATTATACCAGCTTTCCCAGCCGGCTGGCCTGTTTCCCAGAAAGCTTACTGACTTAAAATGTTCAGTTCCAAAAATCGAAGAAAGTTTTTCCTTGCATTCAAAATATGATTCTGCTGTGAAGATTTCAATTCTTGCAGTTATATCTCCCTTTTTCCAGTTGTTTCCTTTGTCACAAATTTCAATACTTACAGTATTTTTGGAACGATTAAATATGAACTGCACCGGCGGAAGAATACCATTTACATTTCCTACAGAAGCAAAAACAAGATAATAATTTTCCCATCGAAGATATGTTACAAATTGGCCAAGAATAAGATTACGGGAAGGCTTTGTGTGAGACGAAGGAAAGACGAGGTAGGAGTTCCATTGATTTATGAGACGGCAGGTGAGGGATGCTTGTTTCTTTCCAGGAAATACTTCAGTACATGGATTCCAGCTTTGCCAGCCGCCTGGATTAATGCATGCATTATCAACACGATATTTTTTTGCATCAACAAAATTTTCAATATTCAAGATATCGATTATTGAATTTTCTTTAGCGAAATAATCTTCATGTACTGTATAAGTTTTCATTATTCCCACCTGAAATATTAAGATTAAATAAATCAATATGATAGTATTACTATCAATCTGATATAATCATAACACAGGTTAGGAAATTGTCAAATTAAATTTTAATTATTTGTTTTACCAAGCTGTCCGCAGGCTCCGCCGATTTTTCTTCCGCGTCTAGTACGAAGCGTTACATTAAGGCCAGACTTTTCAAGCTTTTCGACAAAACGGTTTACTTCATTTTTTGAAGGTTCTTCAAAAGGCAGGCATGAAACTGGGTTCCATGGAATAAGATTGATATTTACATCAATACCTCTGGCAAACTCAATCATATTTACAGCACTTTCATCATCAGTATTTTTGTCATGCATTAGGGCAGCTTCAAGTGTAACTCGTTTTCCAGATTTTTCTGCATAATAAGAAATTGCCTTACGGAGTTCCTGCAGATTGTTTTCTGATCCGCGGGCAACAGGCATAAGTTCGAGGCGTAAATCTTCATTAGCTGTAGTCAGTGAAACTGCAAGACGAATTGAAGGTCCATTATCTGCAAGATCATATATACCTTTTACAATTCCACAGGTAGAAAGAGTTATGCGTTTGGAAGAAAGGGCTCGGCCATCTTTATGACAAAGAATCTCAATTGCGCGTCTTATTGCATTAAGATTCTGCATAGGTTCACCCATGCCCATAAAAACAATATTATCAAGCTTTCCTGCAATACTTTCGAGATATAAAAACTCTTCTACAATTTCACCAGCTTCTAGGTTTCTGGAAAGTCCAAGTGTTCCTGTCTGGCAGAAAGCACATTTCATTGCGCAGCCAGCCTGGCAGGAAACACAGGCAGTTTTACGTCCTTCGCGGTCTGTAAGGAGAACTGTTTCAACGGCGTTTCCGTCATGAAGACTTATCTGTAATTTGATTGTTCCATCAGGATCTTTTAATACATTACTGACAGTAGAAGAGCGGAGAAGGGCTTTTTCTTTTAAGGTAGCCCGCAATTCAGCACTAAGATTTGTCATAGCGTCAAAATCTGTAACGCCGCTTCCAATCCATTTAAAAATCTGCGTTCCCCGAAATTTCTGTGGCAGCTCAAGCTGCTCACAAATTTCAGCGGGGAGGAGTCCTGTTAAAACAATCTGATTCATAAGAGAGAATGTATTAGTTTCTCTGAAGTTTATCAAGTGCATTTCGAACAGCAATATTTCTGCTGTCCATCTTCATATAATCACTAAGCACTTTTACAGCATCCTGTTTGCGGTTCATACCGGTATAACATTCAGCCAGATCAACATAAAGACGACCATTTCTTGGATCATTCTTTATAAGATTTTCAAAACGCTTTGCAGCCTCTTCGTTATTTCCTTCACCTTTGCAGATTAGGGCAAGACCGATTGCAGCATAAATATCAAAGTCTATTTCGAGAGCTTTGTTATAATATGATTTAGCTTCCTCATAATTACCGGTTGTGCGGTAAGCGTCTCCGGCACGTGTAAGGATAACCTTGTTTTTAGGATCAATTTCAAGAATTTTATTCCAGTAGAAAATTGATTTGAACTGCTGATTCATTCCACGATAGCAGTCTGCAAGACCAAAGAGGGCATAGAAGTTTGCAGGCTCACGTTCAAGAGCCATTTCAAAATATTTTGTTCCTTCTTCAAAAGTCTTGAGCTTTCTGTGGCAGTTTCCGATTGCAGTAAGAACACGAATATCAACTGTTTCTTTAGTATTCAATTCAAAAATACGTGTCCAGTAGTAAAGGGCTTCTTTATATTCTTTAAAGTCATAGTTCAAATGACCGAGTCCGATAAGTGCATAAGCATTATCTTTTTCCATTTCAAGAACTTTAAGATATAAATCCTTTGATTTTCTAAAGTCATGAATTTTGCGGTAGGCATCTGCAACACGTGTAATAACTGTGATATTTTTATCATCATGTACAAGATACTGCTGCCAGATATCAATAGCTTTTGCATACTGATTTAAAGCTTTGTAACAATCAGCAAGACCAAAAAGTGCATAATTATTTGCAGGGTAGAATTCAAGACATTTCTTGTAGTAAGAAATAGCATCGTTAAAACGATTTAGTTTACGTTCAGTATCGCCAAGACCTACTAAGGCGTAATTGTTATTTTCCTCGATTTCAAGAATTTCATTAAAGGCTTTTTTTGCTCCCTGAATGTCATTCTCTTTAATTAGCTGATAACCTTTTTTCGATAAATCCGAAATTTTATTTGTAATTTCATCAGGCTTATTCTCAGCACTTGTATCAGGCATAAATGATTCTGGCATCATTATGTCTTCGCTCTGATTGAATTTCTCCATTTTTAATACTCCATCTTTTTATTATCAATCTTTTAGTAATGATGAAATCACTTTTGCCAGATTTTCATAAATTGGCTCGGCATCCCGCTTGTTGTGTGCAAGATAGTATGCCTTTAAAGCTTTCAGGCCTTCATTCTTGTTCATGTAATAATCGCCTACTCTTGTAAGACCGTCAGAATAACCTGTAGTTATATAGATTCTTCTGGCGTCTTCGATATTACCGTTATTGAACATGATGTTAGCTTTTCGGTTTAGAACAACTTTCTGCTCAGAATTAAGACCTTCAACCGGATTATCGGTTACCTTTATAAACCCATCCGGTATCTTTTGTTCTTGAACTGCGTCAGTAAATTTTTTTTCTAAACTTTTTCTATCATTCATAATTTTTTGATAATTCAATAAATCATTATAACATAGAAATTTGATATGTCAAAGTAAATAAATTTAAGAGAAAATCCCGATTTTTATTTCTTATATGTATAAAAATCGACTACAGAACGGCCGTAAATACGCTGATCAGTGCGTGTAAGATTACCAATGGTATCAGGCATAAAATGTTCTGCCGGGCGGTGAACTAAAATAGTTCCTGTTTCATTCAGCATTTTATTCTGATCACATTGAAGAACAAGCTGTTCATGAAATTTGTAAGGGAAGGGTGGATCAAAAAATATAAAGTCAAAAGAACGTTTACATCTTTTTATATAATATTCAACAGGCATAAAATGACATTTGATTTTTACGCTGCATTCTTTTTCTGTAACAGAAACATTTTCAAGTACAGTAGAAACTTTTATTTTATCTTTTTCGCAAAGTTCTACATCTTTTGAACCACGGGAAACAGCTTCAATGGCAATAGTACCTGAACCTGAAAATAAATCGAGCCAGGATTTATCAGCAAGGTCTCCAATGATTGAAAAAACTGATTCTCTCATTCTATCCATTGCGGGTCTGATAACTCCATCAGGACATTTAATAATTCGGCCTTTTAATTTTCCACCAGTGATTCTCATGTTGTACCTATCTTTTATTTAATGCCCAGTATGTTTCATCGTGAGCAAGATTATTATTTTTCATTGCATAATCAAAAGCAGTTTTTCCTTCTGTAGAACGGAGAGTAGGATTTGCCTGATTATCAAGAAGCAATTGAATTAATTTTGTAGAATTACCAAAATCAGCAGCATACATTAAAGGAGTTTTTCCTTCGTAAAGAACATTTAATGGTACTGATTCATCCATAAAAATCTGGAGCATAGAAAGCTGCTGTTCTTCTGAAATGTTATGTTCAGAAAGAAGGAAAATCATTGCCCTGAGGACTTCTTTATCTGAACTCTTATATTTTTCAAAAAGTTTTTTAAGTATTTTTGGATTTTTATTATAGCAGGCAGCAAGAATTAATGCTGAAGAACCGTAATTATTTCTTACACTTGTATCAGCTCCAGCCTGAAGCAGTTCTTCTAAACATTCAAAGCTTTCACTGTATCTTACAGCATACATAAGGGCAGTCCAGCCGTCATTATCTTTTAGATTTACATTTGCATTTGAATAAATTAATTGTCTGATTTTTTCGACATCTCCAGACTGAGCGGCTTTCATTAAAAGAGTTTTTCCTGAATGATCTTTTTCATCAGGTTTAGAAATACGTTCATAAGGTGTATCTTCTGCAGCAAGTCCATCTATAGTTTCTATATCATAAACCATATAATCGCTCAGATATTCCTTACGTTTTTTTACAGATTCTGCCTTTTGTTTTTCTAATTCAAGCTCCATCTGTTTCTGGAGCTTTTCCTGTTCTTTCTTTTGTTCCTCAGCAAGTTTTTCAAGTCTTTCTTTTTCAAGACGTTCTTCTTCAAGCTTTTGTTCTTCTAAACGTCTTTCTTCTTCTGCTTTTTCTGCAGCGATTTTTTCTTCTTCTGCTTTTTCTGCTGCAATACGTTCCTGTTCAAGTCTCTGCTGTTCTTCTAGTTCCTTTCTTTCTTTTTCGAGTCTTTCCTGTTCTTCCTTTTCTAGTTTTTCTTTTTCTTCTCGTTCTGCAGCTTCTCTTCTTTCTGCAATAGCAGCTTCTGCTTTTGCCCGTTTTTCCATCAGTTCTTTCTGACGTTTTAGAGCTTTTTTATCTGCTTTTTTTTCTTTTGAACTTTTTTTGGCAACCTGGATTAAATATTCTTTTGATTCTTCTGTATTTTCATTTTCATAAATTTGAGTTAAATTAATTGCACTGGATTTTGAACTTACCGAAGCATTAAGCGGGAAAAATGATACTGCTGAAATAATAGTCAGAAAATATAGTTTTCTGGAAATCATGCTATAAATTATAAAACAATAGAATAAAATCGGCAAGCATAGGAATCATATTTATTACCCTCTATTAATTGACTGAGAAAAGCATTTTTGATATATTAATAAAACACCCCTTGGGAATCTGAAATATGATTCTCTTTATCCATAAGGAGGAACAAGATACTCTTTTCTAAAGCATGTATCGCTACCTCCTAATAAATTTTTTATAGGAGATACTTATGAAAAAGTATGAACTTATGACTATTTATCCACTCGATGATGAAAAGTCAAAGAAAGGTGCTGAAGACGTAAAAGGCACTCTCGCTAAATACGGCGCTGAAATCGAAGAAGAAAAACCATTCGGCGACCGCGACCTTACTTACCAGATCCAGAAACAGAAGAAGGGACGCTTTGTTCTTTACACTATGAAACTCAATCCTTCTAAAATCACTGAGATTGACAAAGACTTCAAAATCAATATGAATCTTTTGAAGTACCAGTTCGTTAGACTTGACGAAAAGGAATCTAAGTAGAATTAGCCGCACAAAGCGGTAAGGAGCTTTTAATGACAGACTTAAATCATGTAGTTCTTATTGGCCGTCTCACACAGGATCTCGGTTCAGACGAAAGAAGCTTTGGTTATGTAGGAAACGGACAGGCAAGAGCAAATGTGAGCATTGCTGTCAATAGAAGCAAGAAGAACGGCGACCAGTGGGTTGAAGAAGTAAATTACTTCAACATTACAATCTGGGGAAAAACAGCCGAAAACTTAAAACCATATCTTACCAAGGGAAAACAGATTTGTGTTGAAGGACACTTGAAGCAGGACCGTTGGGAAAAAGATGGACAGAAGCAGAGCAGGGTAACTATTGTTGCTGATCAGGTACAGTTACTCGGCGGACGCGGAGATAACAGCCAGGGCTCAGGCTCGGCAGGGGGTGCTCCAAGATTCCAGCCGGCTAACAATTCTAATCAGGGTGGCTTCCAGGGCGGCTATTCATCTGAACCATACGGCGATACCGGTAGTGATTTCCCGGAAGATATCCCATTTTAATTGACTAATTGAGAGGTAAAATTATGTCTGAAGAAAATAAACAGGAAATGGAAGAAAAACAGACACAGGAAGCAGCTATGGCTGAAGCTTCTGCATCTGAAGGTCGCGAAGAAGATCGTGACGGACGCGCAAAGGGAAAGACATATTTCCGCAAGAAGGTTTGCCGCTTCTGCGCTAACAAGGCAAAGATTGACTACAAGGATGCTGATGCACTCCGCCGCTATATGACAGAACGTGGTAAGATTCTTCCACGCCGCATCACAGGTACATGTGCAAAGCACCAGCGTGAAGTTGCAAGAGCAATTAAGAGAGCACGCTCAATCTGTCTTTTGCCTTACGTTGCTGACTAAGCTAAAATCGAAGAACCGTTAAAAAATTGGCTGCGACAGCGGGCAATTTTAGGTTCATCGAAAAAACGCTTCAGAGGCAGGCTGTGCCTGCCGACAAAACGGTTGATGATTTATACTCCGAATCATCCGCTATAAATTACAGGAGCTCGAGGATACAAATGAAAGTAATTCTTAACGTAGACGTTAAATCACTTGGTGAAGAGGGAGATGTAAAGAACGTTGCTAACGGATATGCACGCAACTTCCTTCTTCCACGTAATCTTGCTGTACCTTACAATGAAGCTACAGTAGCAATCTTCGAAGGCCGCAAGGCTGAAATCGAAGCACGCAAAGAGCAGAAGAGAAAGGATTCTGCAAGCCTTAAGGAAAAGCTCGAGGCTGCATCTGTTGAACTCAATATGCCAGCAGCTGCAAACGGAAAGCTTTATGCTGCAGTTACAGCAAATGTTGTTGCAGAAGCACTCAACAAGCTTGGTTTCGATATCGAGCGCAAGAGAATCGATATTCCAGGTAGCACAATCAAATCTGTTGGAACTTTCAAGGCAACAATCAAACTTTACGAAGCACAGACTGCTGAAGTACATGTACACGTAAAGGCACAGACTGTAGAGGGTAGCGCACCAGCTGAATCAAAGAAGGCTGAAAAGAAAGCTGAACCTGCAAAGGAAGAAGCTCCAGCAGCTGAAGAAAAAGCTGAATAGTTTTCAGTAATTTTTCTTTATAAAAATCAAATCCGGTATTACAATAGGAATACCGGATTTTTTTATCGGAAGGAATTAAAAATGGATGCTACATTAAATGATAAAGTACCACCACATAACATTGAAGCAGAACAGGCTGTTTTAGGTGCTCTTCTTTTAAACTGGAGTGCAATGGCCGAGGTTGTTTCAAGTCTTCGTCCAGACCGTTTTTATTCTCTCCAGAATCAGGTTATTTATGAAGCAATGGTAAAGCTTTATACCAAGAGTGCAACAGGCGATACCATTTCACTTATCAACGAACTTACTGTAGAAAACAAACTTGAACAGGCAGGTGGAGCTGCATATATTGCTTCCCTTACAGATACTGTTCCTTCTGCCGCAAATATTGATTATTATGCAAACATGGTTCTTGACCGCGCCGCACGTCGAGACCTTATTCATATATCTTCTGAATTAAAAGCTTCTTCTTTTGATTTACAGAAAGAAAGTGATTCTTTACTTGATGAAGCAGAACAAAAGATTTTTGCACTTGCAGAAAAAAATGAAACCACACAGATTTATTCTGCACAGAATATCATGGTAAAGGAAATCGAACTGATTGAAGCCCGCTATAAAAGTAAAAATCAGTTTACTGGTGTTCCAACCGGATTTGCAAAACTTGATACATATACTTCAGGTTTTCAAGATTCAGAACTTATCATCATTGGTGCCCGTCCTTCTATCGGTAAAACAGCTCTTGCGCTTTCAATGATTCAGAATATTGCCTGTGAAAAACGTATTCCATGCGGTTTCTTTTCTCTTGAAATGCCTTATGAATCAATCGGTATGCGTCTTTTAGCACAGGAAGCCCGTGTACCTATGAATAAGATTCGTTCTGGTATGCTTAAAATTGATGATGTAAAAAAGATTCAGGATGCAGCAGGCCGCTGGTTTGAAGCACCTCTTTATACAGTTGATACACCAAATATGAAACTTCTTGATTTACGTGCAGTTGCGCGTCGTATGGTAAAAAATCAGGGAGTAAAGATTATTTTCATAGACTATATCGGTCTTATTTCTACTGATGATCCTACGGCACCGGTTTTTGAACAGGTTTCTTTGATTTCTAAATCTTTGAAAGCCCTGGCCCGAGAACTTTCAATTCCGATTGTTGCTCTTTGTCAGGTTGCGCGTGATGCCGAAGGACAGGAACCAAACCTTGCTCAGCTTCGTGGTTCAGGTTCTATCGAACAGGATGCCGATGTTGTAATGTTCCTGCATCGAGACCGTATTAAAGACGGAGACTCAATTGCAGCCCAGGATGCAAAGATTATCCTTGCAAAACAGCGAAACGGTGCCTGTGGAGATATCCCGATTATGTTCCTGCCGTCATATTCCAAGTTCGAAAACAAGGCGGAGGATGCATAGTGCGCTATAGCGCACTAGATAATAATTTCCTTAAATGCAAACGGAGCGAAGCGACGTAAGGCTAATATTGGAAATCCGTTAAAAAAGGAAGCACAACAGTGCTTCCTTTTAGGATTATCGAAAAAACGCCTCAGAGGCGAGCCGGCGAGCCGACTCGTTAATATGAGCCGGCTTTGTTTTTTATTTATTTCGAAACTACACTCAAATCTTTCTTATCCAGAAGTCTCAGTTTTCCATTTGAATCTGTTACTACAATTCCGCTGTCTGTTACAGTAATTGGAGTTCCTGATTTTACTTCTATTTCAGATTTAAGTTTAAGTGAAAGGTCCCCGCCGAACTTTGCCAGATAGAACTTTCCTTTTTCATCTACTACACAATAATATTCATTTCCATCCTGAACCAGTACAGAATCCTGAGAAACAGTGTTTTCGCTTTCTGCTGAAATCTCAAGAGTTTCCGGAGAAATTGTTACAAGCTTAACGGCGCCTTTCTTAGAGTTCTCACCTGCAATTGCAATAAATCCGTCGCCTTCTTTATAAATTGTTCGGTTACGAATCTGTGCAACAGGGGAGTTCTTAATAACTTCACCATCAGCAACATTAAACTTTACAAGACGTGAAAGCATGTTTGCTTCATCAGAAAGAATAATACCGAATTCTGTTGTCATAAGAGCCTGTGCAGCTTCTTTCTTCTGAACTTCAGCCTGATCTTTTGCTATTTCCTTACGCTCATTCTGGGCTTCAGTTTCTTTCTTATCTGCACGAGCCTGCTGTTCCTTAGCTTCCTGTTTTGCTTCATCAGTTTTAGCCTGCTGCTCATCCTGTTTTTCCTGCTGTTCTTCTGCAGCCTGCTTTTTCTCTTCAGCTTCCTTTTTAGCTTCTTCAGCTTCTTTCTGAGCTTTTTTATCTTCAGGATTTTCTTCAGCTACCTTCTGCTTTTCTTCAGCTTTTTTCTGTGCAGTCTCAGCTTCTTTCTTAGTTTCCTGAGTCTTTTTCTTTTCTTCGTCGAGTTTCTTCTGTTCAGTTACTGCTTTCTTCTGTGCTTCTTTTGCTTTTTCAGAAGCAGCATCAGCTTCACGTTCCTTAATGTCTACCATATCTTTACGGCTCTCAACATTCTTGTCATCATCTTCTTTCATTGATTTAACAACTGAAGAATCACTGATTACCGAAGTATCTACAGTAGAAAGACCGCCTTCTTTTACATCATAAAGAGGAATTACAATTTCTGATTTTCCAGGCCAGTCTTTATAATTTACAGAAAGACCACAGTTGTCAGCAGAAATATTCTGAATTACTACATTTTTATATTTTGATTTATAGGTGTCGATTTTTCCGCGGTAAACAGCATTATAAACTGTAATGAAAACGGCAAGAGTATCCGCATCTTTTTCATTGTAACCATAAGCCGAAGCAAGATATGCAGAAATAATGCGTCTAAGGTTTGTAATGTGGTCTACAGTAGCTTCCGAACCGATGTAAAGAATATCAGCATCAAGCTTACCGCTTTCGCTTTCATCAATTGCATGAATTACATAGTATTTTGAATTTTTGGAAGTTGCAAAAGATTGTGTCGGATCTTTTGCAACCTGACTTCCCATATTACTTCCGATTGATTTAATTGATGCAATAGAATCTATTACCTTATGTGGTCCTGTATAGTTAATGAATTCGATTGTTGTATCGCCGGTAGAATCAAGTTCTGATTTATTTACTTCAAGAGCAAACAATCCAGCTGTAAAAGCAGCCGAAATAAAAAGCAGAATAAACTTCTTCATAAATAAAACCTCTATGATTTATAAATATAGTATAATAATTTTATCACAGGATTTTTGTTTTTTCCAATAATTTTATAATTCAAGAGAGATTATTTTCTTTAAAGTGTCACGGGCATAGGTACGGGTAGAAGATGAATATCCGGTTCCCATAAAGTTTTTCAGTATGTCTTTTCCTTTTTTATTCCAGGCAGGGCGTCCCATAAAAAGACAGATTGAATATACTGCGTCACAAATTGATTTAAGATAGGCTGAATCTTTATTACCGGCACGGTTAGCATTGCGTGAAATTGCCTCAAGAAGTTTTCCGTCTGGATCGTAACCGCTGATGTTTGAAAGTAAAACCCGACAGTAAGATTTATTAGTACTTGCAGAAATGATTGCTGCAGCTGCATTTTGCGTCTGCTTTGTTCCTAAAAGGGCAAGCTGTAAAAGTATTGTTTCAAAACCTGCAGAATCTGTTTCGAAAATTGATTTTTCTGTATGTATTCCAAAATCAGAAGAACCTGCATCCAGTGAATATAGTTTTGCTACAGACAGAGTCTGCCTTAGCCAGAGTTCTTCTTCTGAGTTGTAATTTCCTTCTTTTAGTTTTGTAATTCGGTCTGTATCTTTAAGAGAATTATAAAATCCTGCCTGTGAATAATAATTTATTTCATTTAAATCTACAGGAGCAAAAGAAGAATAATCAGACTGTATATTTTTTATTACAGTTTTTGAAGAATTGGTACTTTGTGATGTGTGATAAGCATTCATTGACCAGTTTTTATCACAGAATACAAGATAATCATCTTTAAGATATGTAATCTGATTTATTTTATTATTTTTAAGTTTATCCGGCATGAATGCTGACCAGATTTCCCTGAAATCATTATCAAGAAGAATTGTCTTATTTATATCTGCAAGTAAAAGCCCGGTATCAGAAAATGAAAGGGCTGTAAGAGCTGTACCATCAATTCCATTTATAATTTTACTTGCTTCTACATTGCCGTTTACTGAGTTTATTTTATAGACTGTAATTTCTGATTTAGAAAGTGAAAGCAGAAAGTATTTATCGTGATTAAAACTTACTGCAAAAAAAGGATTTCCACTTTTTACAGCAGCTACCCAACGGCTTTCTGCAAGTCCATCTTTAAGTGAAAAAAGACCTGCGCTTCCATCTGTAAAGGTCAAAAGAATTCCGTCATCACAGGTTGCTGTTGTTTTTATGCTTCCTGCAAAGGTGATGTTTTCAAGCTTTTCTCCGAATGGAGAAATACGGAGGCCGCGGGTTTTTCCTTCTTCGTCATTTAAGAAAACAATGATCGAGCCATCCGGAAGCTCCTGCACTGGAAGCTCTTTCTGGATTTCAGTTTCGAGCGTCCATCTTATAATTCCATTAATTCCTATGCAGATAACTTTATTTTCTCCGTAAAGAAAAAATCTTCCGTCACGTCCTGAAAATGGTTTTGATATTAATGTAAAATCCAAAGGTCTTGACCAGATTTCTCTTCCGCTTGGATTAAAAAGCCGTATTATATTTTTATCAATATCATGGAAAAGTATAAAGTCTTCATCAATAACTGTAAGGTTGATATTTCTTACACGTCCGATTTTTTCTTCCCACAAAAGAATCCCGGAAGAAGAATACCCCATAAGGTTTCTTGCATCGGTAGCAATACAAAAACCATATGAAGTTACAGCGGGCTCACAAATTACAGTTCCGGGAAGCACAGAGGTCCAGCTGGTATTATAAGAGGAAAGAGTTTCCTGACAGAAAAGAGACTGGAAATAAACAATAAATGAGAATGTCAGAGTAAAAAGGAAAGAAATTCTTTTTCTATTGATTTTCATTCAGAAAGCTCCAGAAGGGCAAGACTTTCGATATGACTTGTATTAGGGTAAAAATCAAGAAGATACATCTGTTTTAAATTATAACCTGCAGAAATAAGCCGTGCACAGTCTCTGGCATGAGTTGCAGGATCACAGGAAAGAGAAAGAATAAGCGGTATTTTAGAATTACAAAGCCAGTCGCGGACTTCCTTTTCCATTCCGGAACGTGGCGGGTCAATCGTACAGGCATCAAACTGAGGGAGGGTAGAAGCACAGTTTTTTACGAAGTTCGCTCCAGAAAGACCATAGCTTACATGTTTTGTCCCTGCAAGATTCTGTTCTGCAAATACGAGTGCATCACGGTTATGTTCAACTAATACAACGTTTTCATATTTTTCGGTAAGGAAGGCAGAAATTGAGCCGCAGCCGGAATACATGTCTAAAATGTTTTTTCCTCCTGGCAGGAGGCTTGTTATGAGACGGCATACTTTTTCGAATACAAAAAGATTTGACTGGAAAAATCCACGAACATCAAAAGAAAACTTGTGGCCGCCGAATTCTACGTTCATTGTATTTTCTGGAGAAGCGACAGTCCCGGCAAAATAATGATTTTCTTTGATTTTGAGTTTTTTATTTTTGTTACCGCCGCCGCTTATTGAAGGTGATTTTTGTTTTTCTTCTTCCTTTGCTATTTTTAATGGGCATACATCATCTGCTGTAAAGCTTGTTCCAAAAAGATGTGATCGACCGGCAGAACGTGATTTTGGATTTTGAGCTGTACTTTTAAGATAATCATTTATTGCTTTTTCGGCACAAAGGCATTCTTCGATTTTTATTACAACATTTGATTTTCTCTGAGAAAGACCGCCGTCATTCAATTGAAAGCGCGAGCGGTAATTAAAATCGGGACCGCTTATAATTTCTGTCTTTTCACTGATATCAATTCCATTCTGCCTGAAGATGTCATCGAGAATATTTTTTCGCAGTTCTTTTTGATAAGAGGGCTCAATATGCATCATATTACAGCCGCCGCATTTGCCGTAATAGCGGCAGGGTGCTTCTATGCGATGAGGTGAAGGTTCAATAATTTTGACTATTTCTGCATTATCATAATCTTTGTTATTTTCTGTTATCTGAATTTCAATTTTTTCGCCGGGGATGGTATAAGGAACAAAAATATTCTTTCCATCAATTTTTCCTAAAGATTTTCCCCCAAAAACCATTTTATCTGTTATAATAGTCATATCTAAATATTAACATTAATACAATGTTAACTTCAAGATTTGTATTTTAACTGATTCCTCGGAGTGAAAAAAAACTGTCAGACAATATCATTCCGTTGGCTGATGGCTTTTTTTCACGTAAGAGGAATTAATAAGTGTACAAAAAAAATTATGTAATTAACAGTGTATTAAGGAGACGACGATGCAGATGAAAAGTTTTATGATGAAAATGGATGATGGTTACGAGCTTTGCCTTAACAGATGGCAGCCAGATTCGGATGATGAGATTAAAGGTGTTATACAGCTTCATCATGGACTTGCAGAACATTCATTGCGATATGACAGATTCGGTTCAGTTTTAGCAGAGCAGGGCTATGTTCTTAATGCTTATGATATGCGTGGTCACGGACGCTCTGCAGAAAATGCAGATAAAAATGGAACAGGAATCTTTGGTAAACTTGCAGATAAAAAAGGATTTGACCGTGCAGTATTAGATTTAAAAGCTGTAACTGATAATCTTAAACAGGACTTCCCTGGAAAAAAGACAATTCTTATGGGCCACTCATTCGGTTCATTTGTAGCACAGGGCTTTATCGAAGAATATGGTAACGAAATTGATGGCTGTATTCTCTGCGGAACAGCAGGTCCTCAGAGAGCTCTGGTTGGTTTTGGTTCAATCCTTACACATATAATTACATTCTTCCGCGGAAAGAATGCCATTGTGCCGACACTCGCAAATCTTTCTTTCTCTGGCTACAATGCACGAATTCCAAATCCTCGTACAGAATATGACTGGCTTTCTGCTAATGAGCTTAATGTTGATATGTATAAAATGGATAACTGGTGTGGAATTCCACTCACAGCTTCTTTCTTCTGCAGTATGGTTGAAGGCCTCAGTAAAATACACAAAAATGGAAATATGAAAAAGATTCCGACAAAGCTTCCGATTTTCTTTATCTATGGAAGTGATGACCCGGTTGGTTCATACGGCAAGACAATCAAAAATCTTTTTAATATCTATAAATCAAATGGGATCGAAAAACTTGATATAAAAGAATACCCTGGCGACCGTCACGAAATCCTGAATGAAAACGACAAAGAACAGGTAGAAAATGATATCATAGAATGGATCAGTAAAATATAAGATTTCAATTTCTCAAATATAAAAGCTCTTAAACAACATTCCGGTTGGTTAAGAGCTTTTTATTTTTTTAACACCACCTTGACTATTCATTAAAAATCACAATAATATCAATAATCGTGTTAATTAGATATGGTACCGATGGTCACGGGCGGCCTGTAAAAAAAGCCGTTGTTTATACACAGACGGAACACCTGATATCAAACAAAAACATAGATCCTGATGCATTACAGATTATTAACAGACTTAGAGATGCTGGTTTTACAGCTTACATTGTTGGTGGTGCAGTAAGAGATTTGATAGTAGGAAACAAACCTAAAGATTTTGATATTGTAACCGACGCCACACCATCAAAGATAAAAAGAATATTCAGAAATTCTCGTATAATCGGACGCCGCTTTCGTTTAGTGCACGTTGTTTTCGGCTCAAAGATTTTTGAAGTAAGTACCTTCCGTTCAAACGCAGAAGGTTCTGTTGGAAATGATTTTGGAACAATCGAAGAAGATGTACAGCGCCGTGATTTTACAATGAATGCACTTTATTACGATCCGCTACAGCAGCAGGTTATAGATTATGTAGGCGGTATGCGTGATATCAAAAAACATATTCTTCGTCCGGTAATCTCAATTGATAGAATTTTTGTTGAAGATCCTGTACGCATGCTCCGTGCGATCAAGTATTCAGCTACAACACATGCAAAAATGCCGTATTCACTGCGTCATAAAATCAGAACTTCTGCAGGACTTTTGTCTCAGGTTTCACCATCAAGACTTACAGAAGAACTCTTAAAAATCATAAACAGTGTTTATGCATACGAAATTATTCAAGAAGCTTTAGATACAGATCTTTTCATTTATCTCCAGCCGTCTGCAACAGCCCTTATTTATGACCGCCGTGATTTTGAATCAAATTATATGGCAAGCATAATGAAGCTTGGAGAACTGAACAAAAATGAACCTGAAGCAAGAATGGGTAAAAAACTTCTTTTCCTGATTAAAGATTTTGCTGCTACATTAACAGACTGGGAAAAAGAAACAAAAGATAAATACTCTTATACTGAACTTTATGCAAAAACCTGGGCTGAATGCCGCAATTTTGTTCTTCCTATGAATCCTGTAAGAAAAGAACTTGAATATGCAGTTAAGGCCGCACTTACAGAACTTGGTGTAAAGTCACGGACATCATCTTCCCGTCATACTGGCAGGCTTTGATATTTTATCAATTATGATACTGACTTCCTCAATAAGAATACCTGTAAAGGATTCAATTTTATCAATGATGTATTGCTGAAGTTTGTGAACCTTGCCGGTAAGCTGGGTTCCGAATGGAACGTCAATTGTAACTATGAGACGGTATCCTCTGCTGTCGGTTTTAATAGAAATCTTTTTGATTTTTACATCAGGGTCGCATTCGCTTACACAGTGCATTACCATCTGGGTGAGGGCTGCTTCTGAGATTTCTATGCGGCCTTTTTTGGAGAACTCTGGCTGAACAATTGATTTTTCAATCATTTTGCCGGTAAGATTTTTTCCTGCCTTTTTAAAAAGCTTGTTTTTATTGAAAAAGTCGTGCATTGAAGTAGAAAATATCTGTGAATAATTCTTTTTTACTTCAATTGAAGGAACAGGAATAACGTGCTTTCCTTCTACCTGGCGGGATTTGATTGCCTTTTCAATATCTTCTTTAGAAGCAATTTCTTCAATGTGAATTATTTTCTGTGGCTGGGGAAGCTGGAGTCTCATGGCGATTTTCATAACCATTTTTTCAGAAGTACCCAGTAAAAGTATTTTTTTGATATGTGTTTTTCGGAGAACTCGGGCTACAGAATCACGGTGTTCTTTATCATCAAAGAGTGCCACACGAACAGCACCCATATAAGTTTTTTCACGTTTTGCAGAACGACCTGCAACAATTTTATCATCCTGAATGAGAAGACCGTCATCAATTATGGCATGAATACCGTATTCTTCGGCAAGAAGCTTTGAACGGAATGATTTTCCAGTTCCGCTTTCACCAACAAGAGCATAAACCTGTACATGCTTAAAAATATCAAAAATGTCTGACAGTTTCTTACCCATAGAAATTATTATAAACCAGGATTTTCAATTTCACAATATTTAAGAACCTGAATAAAGTCAGAAGAAAGCTTTATTTTAATTTCAGAAGGAAGATTTAAGGGGTTATCTGAAGGAAAACTCAGACTATAAGCCTGAAGATAAAACTCCCGCTTAAACTCCTTTTGTTTTTGACCACCATAAGCCGAATCACCTGCTAAAGGATGCTTATGAAGAGCACTTTGAGCGCGTATCTGATGTTTACGACCGGTTTTAATTGAATATTCAATAAGGGTAATGTTTTTGCCTTTTACTTTTCCTTTTGCAACAGGCCGGGCTATAGTTTCAGCTTTTAAGCCATCTTCATTTTCTTCTACAGTATAAAAGCCTTCAGAAGAAGAGTTTTCTGAATCAGAAAGAAAATCTTGCCAGACTTCTGTTTCATTAAGTTCTCCTTCTGCAAGTCCATAATATTTTTTATGAATTGTATGATTTTTTATACCATCCGAAAACCATCTGGCGCCTTCTATACTTTTTGAAAAAACAAGAAGCCCTGTAGTGCGGCGGTCTAATCTATGCAGCGGGCCTGGGCGGAATGAAAGGGATTTTTCAATTGTAGAATTTTGTGAAGCATCAAATTTTACTTCGAGATATGAAAGTACATCTTTATAAATACCGTCATCTTTTCCATGAACTGTACGGTCATATGGTTTATCTATTATTAAAAGATGGTCATTTTCAAAAACAATATTTAATGGTGAAACTTTATCAACTGCTGTCTGGCTGACACTGTTATTTTCTGCTTCTGAACCTGATTTCAGAATGAATTGTGCAATCGAAATTACATCACCCTGGCAAACACGAGCTTCTGGCTTTGCTTTTTTATGATTCAGTTTGATCAGACCTTTTCTAAGGAGTTTATAAATCTCTGTAAGGGGAGTGTTGTTGAGAAAAATCCTTATAACTTTGTCTAATCTTCGCCCGTTATCATCGCGGCCGGCTGTAAAATCTTTAAATTCCATCTTATTCTAAGTATATTCATTTTTCGAAAATCTACTAGTAAATTTAGCATTTCAGTGGTATTATATTTATATATTTTTTTATTGGATTAATATGTCACCGACTTATTCATTTATAGAGCAGTTCATACTTTTTTTGCATAATCCGATTCTGCTGTCGTGTATTTTCAGCTGGCTTGGTGCTCAGTTTATAAAAGCTGCTATAAAACTTATATATGGAAAAATACATTCAATTGGAGAACTTTTTGAAGTAATGGTATGGCGTACGGGTGGAATGCCTTCAAGCCATTCAGCACTGGTTACATCACTTTGTGTCACAATTGCATTCAGACACGGACTTCATTCAGATCTTTTTATCTTTTCTTTATGTTTTTTCCTTGTAGTTATTAGAGATGCATTTGGTGTCAGACGTTCCAGCGGTATACAGGCTCGAAAAATCAATGAAATTGGAAATTATCTAAAGGAGAAAGGCATTTTAGAAAGTTATAAGCCGCTTAAAGAAGTAGACGGACATACCCCAATGGAGGTTTTGTGCGGTTGTCTTCTTGGCTTCTTTGTAGGACTTTCGTTCTCCCTGCTGAAGTAAAACGGTATGAATAAGTATATAAAGTATATTGCACCTTTTGTTTTCATATTTTCGCTTATTCTTCTGTTTTCAGTAAAATCAATTCCTTCAGGTAAGCTTTGGAAAGAATATAATATTGTATATGTCCCAGTTTCCAGCGAAGATTCAACTGTAAAAGCTGCCTTTAAGCAGTGTGAAATAGATGATGTTGTTTCACTTTCAGGTCAGTTTCTTCCACTTTCTCTGAATGAAAATTCAATTGAAATTTCAATGCTGCGCTTAAATTATAATTCTCAGGATTATTCATATATTAATCGCAGAAATGCTTTTTTTTATGATAAATCAAAACAATTCAGACTTTATTATGTTCCATCAGAATATAAACAAAAACTTTCAGATGTAGTTAATGCAATTGAAGCAAAAGGAATCCCATGTGGAACAGATACTAATGCTTCTTATCCATGGTTACTGCCTTTTATCTGTCTGCTTCTCTGCGGAATGCTTATTATTTTTGTAAAGAATAAGCTGCCGTTTGCAACAGGTTCAATAATTCCACTCGTTTTTTTATACAGTAATCCTTTTTATCCGGTTGCCCTGGCTACCTGTCTTATTCTTTTATGTCTTTTCTTTTCGGCAAATGTCTGGAGGAGAAAGGATGCCATAAACTGGCTCATAAGCCGTCGCTTCATCCCCGCAATGCTTGCAGTGTCGCTTATCTGTGCCTTCTCAGGCTCCCTGCTTTCCGGCTTTTTATATTTTGTAGCGGCTGCAGGCACAGCCGGCGCATTATATTCAGTTAAGATTGCAGAAGAGTGGTGGCGCAGCCGAAAAATCTTTGTTCCAGTTTATATAAGATCTGCGAGACGAGTTTCTATTTTTGCCGGGAAAGCCTTTACAACTTTAAGTATAGTTACAGGAGCTGCAGTAATGCTTCTGTCTTTGTTTTTCCTTACCTCTTCAGGATCTGTAAGTTCAAAGGTTTCAAAGCTGTTATTACCGGCTTATTCTTCTTCAAAGGCAGAAGAACTTCCACAGTTTGAAGATTATTATAAATGGGTCTGGAATGTAGAAACTTATCCATATCAATCATTAAATTCAGATACTTTGGCACAGGATAAAATTGAGTTTACAGAGTTTGCAGAAAATCCAGATACCGGAATAATTCAAACAGTACATAAAGTAATGACTTATGATGATGATTTTAAACTGAATGTTTATGATGGAATTGATAAGCTTTCATTTAATTCAGTTGAAAAAGTAATGAAGTCTGAAGGCAATAATTTTACTGCAGGTTATTCTGCATTAAGTTCCAGTCATTTGAACTTATTCGGAATAATTATGTGCTTTATTTGCCTTTTTCTATTACTTTTTATCTATATTTCCATTATTATTAAGAAAAGGTATTGATAAATGAAGTCGAATAATCCTGTAGTTTCATCAATAATTAAAGATTATAAATATTCACAACAGGCATTCCTCCCGCATTATGTTACCATTCCTTTAACACAGGAATCGGGTATTTTTTATAAAAGTCTTGTTAAATGCGGTGACAGTGTAAAAGAAGGCGATATTATTGCTGAAGCTGAATTTGAGTCAGGTAAAAAATCTTATATTCATTCTTCTTTACCTGGAACTGTTGCTGCCATTGAACCAGTTTATGCTCCTAATGGTACACAAGAATTTGCAATAAAAATTAAGTTTGGTGGAGCTTTTTCTTATCTTGGCAAAAAACTTGAAGAACGAAATGTTTCGTCTTTTTCACAAAATGAAATCTGTTCAATTCTTGAGCAGAAAGGTGTATTAAATACTTTTAAAACCTCAATTCCTGAAAATCTTGGCAGTCAGATTGAAACAATGCTTGCCGCAAAAAGAAAACCTGAAAATCTTGTTGTGAGACTTTTTGATGAAGATCCATACCGTATAACAGATTCTCTTTTAAGTAAATTTAATTTTGATGAAATTGCAAAAGGTGCAAGAATCCTTGCAAAGGCTATTAATGCAAAAGGAATAGTTTTTGCAATCGATCAGAAGTTTGAAAATAAAGAAATCTTTGAAAAACCGGAATACAAAGATATCCGTGCCCTTGAAATGAACATAAGAAGATATCCATGTGGAACTCCAAGAGAAATTGTTTCTGCCTTTATTCGTGGACCTCTTAAAAAGGTTTGTACATTCTGCCTTTCTAAATATGACTTGTTTACAGATTCTTCAACGATTTATGATGTTTACAAGGCCTGCTGTCTTTCAATTCCATCGATAGATAAATATGTTCATTTTTCTGGAAATTGTCTTAATGTTTCCTGTCTTTTAAATATCAGACTTGGAACACCGTTAAGAGATGTTGTTGCTCAGCTTGGCGGTTTTATAAAAGAACCGGCTCACATAATAATCAACGGAAAGCTCTGCGGAATCTCCCTCCAGAGCCTCGATATTCCGATTACAAAATATGTAAAATCAGTTGAGTTCCTTTCAAAGAAAAGGGGAACAGACGAACATGTTTATACCTGTGTAAACTGTGGTAACTGCCGCTTTGCCTGTCCTGTACATATTGCTCCGGATATACTTTATAACCATACAGTAAATTTCAAACTGTTAAACGAAACCTTCTCTGCATCTTCTCTTGTTTGTATTGAATGCGGTCTTTGTAATACAGTTTGTCCGTCTCGTCTGCCTTTGTGTCAGACTATCAAAGTATTAAAAAATAAAATTACGGAGGATTAATCTGAAATGAAAAACAGACTTAGAGATAAAAAGCTCATATCAGGTGTAATTTCAGTAAAACCTTTTGTATATAATATTCCTTCAATTTCTTCAGTCTCAATCCGCTTTCTGATAATTCTTTCAATACAGATAATCATGCTGGCTTTAACAAAAAGCTACAATTCTCTTATTGTGATTCTTGCAGCTTTGCTTGGTTCAATTGGAGCCGCAGTCATTAATTACTTTGTATACAAAGAACCTGCTTTTAATGCAATGAATATTATAATTCAGGGATTGTTCATAGGGTTCCTTCTGCCTGAGACTTTTCCGCCTTCAACTGTATTTATAATTTCACTTGCAACTATAACAATTTCAAGATGTATTGTTTTCAGAAGCATTAACAGCTGGCTCAATATTGCTGCAATCGCAGTAATTATTGCCTGGTATATTGGACGAAGATATTTTCCAGAGTTCGCAGTTACAAGCGGAATCTTAAGTCTCAAGAATTCATCTGTTTATCTTATTGAGAATGGAACTTTCCCGATTTACAGTTATGACAGTTTAATTACTTCTTTTTTGAATAAGCATATTTTTGAATTGTTCAAAGCTTCTGTTCCAGATGGATTTGTTTCTCTTTTATGGGATTCACATTCTATCATTCCAGCTTTCAGATTCAACTTAATTACGATAATATCTTCACTTTTTATATTTTCTGATAATGCATTTTCATTAATAATTCCAACAGTTTTTCTTTTTGTATATGCATTACTTGTCAGACTTTTCGTTCCATTTCTTTTTGGCGGTTATTTGAATCAGGGAGATATTCTTCTTGCTTTACTTACAAGTGGAATTCTTTTCTGTTCTGCATTCCTGCTTCAATCGTATGGAACAAGCCCAATTACTGTGGGTGGAAAAGTTTGTCTTGGTATTCTTTCTGGAATAGTTGCTTTTGCGATTATCGGATGTGGAACTTCACCAGTAGGAATGGCTTATACGATTTTGACTTCAAATATCATCAGTATGATTATTCGTGTTTTTGAAGAAAAGCAGAATGAACTTGCTACCGGAAGAGTTATCTTAAAATACTCAGAAAAAATCTCTACTGAAAATGGAGAAAATAAATGAAACAGCAGATTTCTTATAAAAACTTTTTCATTAACTATGCTGTTTTTGCTCTGATTGTTGTACTGGTATTTGGTATTCTTATTTATTTATCAACAATCTCACAAAAATCATGGGATAAAAATCTTAAAGCTGCTGTCGTATATGCACTTGAAGAATTTGAGCCGGATACCTGGGAAATTGGTTCTACCATAAAAATTGAAAATCCACTTTCAACAGGTTCTGCCTGTTATGAAGCCCATAATAAAAAGAGCGGTGAAATCTGCAAGGCTGTAATAATCAGAATACAGACTTTTTATGGTCCTCAGTGTGGTATTTATATTATTGGAAGTGAGAATAATATTACTTTTAAAGGCTATTCATCTTTGCATGGAAGAGTTGCAAGGCAGCTGACAAATTCTTCATCCGGCAGACGTATTGAATACTGGAACAACCGAATTGAAGAAATGCTTAAGTAGGGAAGAGGAGACAGTTTTATGAAACAGAATAAATCATTTATGTATATTGCGTCTTTTCTTGCTTTAACAATTCCAGCACCTGGACGTTTTGTTTTTGGACTTACAATAATTCTAGAACTTTTTCTTCTTGAGATAATGGGTATTCTTATAAACTCGCTGGTAACAAAACTTAAGTTTGAAGAAATCAGAACTTATTTTGTAATGTTCTTTATGATTGCAATTACAATTCTTTTTAGACAGATTTTGATTTTTACATATACAGAAATTGCACTGACTTTGGGATTCATTCTTTATCTGCCGCCAGTTTCTGTATTCCTGACACATACAATTTTTTCTGATTTAGAAGAACCTCTGGCAAATAAAATGAAATCTAATTTATTAAGCACTCTTGTTTTTTCATTCTTCATTTTAGTTTTCTTCCTCTTCCGTGATATTTCAGGCTATGGAACTTTCACTTTCTTTGGTGAAAATCACAGGATTTTTGAAAAGATAATTTTTAATCCGGAAAAGGTTGGTATTTTTGCTTTCTTCGCAACCATTCCAGGAGCCCTTGTTCTCACAGGCCTTACAATTTATATTTTCTTATTCTTAAGAAATAAATACAGAATTATTTCGAGCAGGGGGGAAACAAAATGATTTATTTACAGACCTTCCTTTATTATACTTTGTTTTCTTCTGTAGTTTTAATTTATGGAATTGGACTTAATAAGATTGCGGAAATTGGAATTGTAAAATTTAAAGAAACTATCTTTTATGTAAAGTGTGCTTTTACAATAATTGCATCAGCTATAATTTCCTGGCTCATAACCTATTATCTCTTAGTGCCTCTAAAAATCACTGAGATGTTTCCTCTTGTCTGTTTTATTGTATATGCGTGCATCAGTACCTTCCTTGGAAGCATTGTCCGTCTTACAACAGGAAGAATAACATCAGAGTTTGCGGTTTCCTACTTAATAGTACTACTTTCAATTGCAGAAAGCTCTTCTCTCTTATTCACTTTATTTATCTGCCTCAGCAGCCTTCTTTCGATGCTTATAATTATTCCTTTCAGTCTTACATTCCGTAGAAGAGTTTGCAGTAATGGTCGTTTACTTGATGAAAAATATTACAGCCTTTACTTCATGTTCCTTGCAGTTTTGATTTTGATTCTTTCGGTTTGGGATATAATCTGGTTGAATCCGGGGGTAATACAGTGATTCTCAAAATTATTTTATTCACGATATTTTTACTTTTATTGATACTCTTTACTTTTTTTACACTGTATATTCTTCTTCCTTCGATCAATAAAGATAATATGAAAAAAGAAGATCCTCTTGTTCCTATGACTTTGTCACCGGTAATTCTTCCGGAAGAAAAGAAATATACACCTTCAGATAAAAAGGCCTTCGTTTTATGTTCATGTAATAAAACCTGTAAACTGGACCGTTCACTTTTTAATGAGGAATATTCCTGTGTAATGGCAAAGACAGTTTACAATTCTGCCCTGGACTGTAAGTTCGCCTGTCTTGGTCTTGGGGACTGCGCAAAAATCTGTCCGCAGGAAGCAATCAAAATTGAAAATATGACTGCAGTAATTACCAGTAACTGTTGTGGTTGTGGCAAATGTGTTGCAATCTGTCCACAGAATATCATAGACCTTATTCCAACAGATACTAAAAAAGCTGTGATTTGTGCAAATGACGGAAGCTTTATGACTTCCTGTTCAAAGCTAAAATCTGAAGAAAATATTGTCTGGAATGATAAAAAAGACTTTAAAATATGGGAATATTGTTATAGAATGTTTAAGCGTATCAGATAAAAATCTGTAATATTCGGAGAGAAATACCTTTGGGGAAGGGTATTTAATTATAAATAATTATTAAACAAGTGATAGAATAAAGGAGTGAATATCGGCTGTTTGGTGGGGCGCCGTATAAGGGATAATGGGTTCAATATACGTCAGCTTCATTATAAATTCTGTATCAGTTAACGCTGAAAACAACGAACTTTTTGAAAAAAGCTATCAGTCGATTTATAAGCCTATTTTAAAGTTCCTTTATTCACATCCATCTTTTCCATGTTCATTTAAATTTACTGGTTCTCAGTTACAGTTTTATAAAAGACGTAAAAATGAAATCATAACTTTAGTCAGAGAACTTACCGACAGAAAACAGATTGAAGTTTTAGGTGGTGCTTATCATGATGCACTTCTTCCGCTTCTAAATTCTATAGACCGTAATGGACAAATTGATGAACTTACTTCTGAATTACGTCAGACTTTTGGAAAGCGTCCGCGCGGAATGACCTTATTCCAGGATTGCTGGGATTCTTCTCTCGTAAATAATATTCATAACTGTGGAATTGAATATGTAATTCTTTCCAGCTCTTTAATTCAGGAAAACAAAAAAACATTCCTTCCAATTTTTATGTCTGATCTTGGAAAGAGTATTGATATTTTTGCTTCTTATGATGAGTTTATTCCTGATTCCCAGATGCTAAGTGAAGAGTTTATCTGGAATATTGAAAAGGCTGTTATGAAGGCTGAAAAGAAAGATTCTTATCTTCAGCTTGATGCAGACAGAATACTTGTAATTAATCTGGAAGCTGAAACTGCTCTTGAATTAACAAATTCCAAATGGTTTGAAAAGCTTGATAAATATCTTCAGACAACTCCAGATTGTCGAGTAAAACTTACAACTCCTAATAATTTCAGAACTAAAAATGTAAAGACAAAACTCCAGTCTTATATTCCGGTTGGAATCAGTAATGAAATTTCAAACTTAATTCAAACAGATAAAAATGAGAAAAACCGATTCCCTTATTCTATATATGATTTCCTTTACACTTATAGTCCAAGCATGAAATTATATAACAGAATGATGTACATCAGTCTTCTTGTAAACCAGTATAAAACTGATAAAATGCGAAAAAAGGCAGCACGTGAAAAACTCTGGCTTGCCCAGAATGGTGCATATCTTTTAGCGACTGCAAAAGAACCTGTAGATAACAGCATTAATCGACAGCAGGCTTATAAATATCTTTCGGAAGCAGAAAAGATGCTTCGTTCGGAAGGTGATTTTGTTGAATCTGTAACAAGCTTTGACTACGACAATGATGGTATTCCTGAATATGTCTGCCGTATGGAACAGTATTTTGCCTATATTTCATTAAAAGGTGGTGCTGTACGTGAGCTTGATATTATGAAAAACCTCTGCAACTATGCTGATAATCTTACACGCTGGGCTTCTTTTGATGGTTATGATGATGATTATGAACGCGGCATTTTTATTGACCATCTTTTTACCACTGAACAATTTAAAAAATATGCCGGCGGCGAACCTGCAGGGGACGGTGTTTTCTCACGAATTCAATACAGTGAGTTAAAATATTCTCAGTCTCATAAAGAGCTTCAGCTTTGTGCAAGAGCAATTTGGAAACCTACAGGACAGGCTGTATATCTTAGAAAAAAATATGTAATTAATTCAACAGGAATGTATGTCCAGTACATAATCAAAAATGAAAGTGATAAAACTCTCGGCGCTAAATTTGCTGTTGAATCTAACATAAGTAATATATTCTTCAAAAATGATGATAAAACCGGCTTTAATATTGAAACTGTAGATAATGGTGATTTCTTTATTGTAAATTCAAAGAAGTCTACAAAGTCTATTAATGAAAGCGGAAAACTTAAAAACATACAGGTTGTAAGAATGTCTGATCAGACAAACGGCATTTCTCTGGTTTTTGAACCTAATGAAAAATGCGGTTATTGTATGAATCCGATTATCTTTAACCGTAAGGGAATTAAGGGTGAAGAAAGCAAGCCTGTAAGCATGACTTACGAATCAACCTTATTCTGGGATATAAACGTTGGCCCAGGAATGGAAACAGAAAAAAGCATTAATTTTACTATTATTCCTGTGAAGAAGATAAAACAATAAATGTCATCCCGAACGTGATTCGGGATCTATTATTATATGCTGAAACTGTCACCCTGAACTTGTTTCAGAATCAGCATGACGAAAGTTTTTTTATAAGCTCTTTCAATTCATCAAGCTTTTCGTGGGTAATACGCGGATTCAGCAATGTAAACTTTAAGCAAACACGTCCATCACTTACTGTCTGACCAATGATTGTTCCGTATTTGTGAATCAAAGTGCGGCGAACCTTTTTGTTTATTTCGTCGAGGGCGTCTCCATTAAGAGAGTTATTCTTTCCACAATATCTGAATACAACTGAAGAGATTTCTGGCTCTGTTACAACTTTGAAATCTGAATCGGCTTTGAGCTGTCTGTAAAAGTACTGGGCATTTTCCATGCTAGTTTCTATAATGCGGCTCCAGCCGTCTCGTCCGCGTGTCTGGAAACTGGTCCATACTTTAAGGGCATCAAAGCGTCTTGTTGTTTGAAGTGATTTGTCTACAAGATTTGTATATCCGTCTTCTTCATCTTCTTCGCGGTTGAGATAGTCTGCGTGTATTGTGAGGGCATCGAAAGTGCCGCCATCTTTGAGCAACACTGCAGAGCAGGAAATTGGCATGAGGAACATCTTGTGGAAGTCTACGGTAATTGAATCGCAGAACTTGAGGGCTGAGACGCGGTCACGGTACTTTTCACTCATAATAACACCAGAGCCGTAAGCAGCATCTGCATGAAGCCACATATTGTGTTCACGCGCTATTTTATTGAGTTCTTCAAGAGGGTCGATGCTGCCAAAATCTGTAGTTCCAACCGTTCCTACGATAAGGAAAGGAATGTTTCCGGCTTTGATGTCTTCATCAATGAGGGAGCGGAGGGAAGTTACGTCCATACGTTTTTTTTCATCTACAGGAACTTTTACAACAGATTTATATCCAAGACCAAGAATATGAGCTGATTTTTCCATTGAGAAATGGGAAATCTCACTTGTATACATACGAAGCTTTGAACATTTCTCATCAAGTCCATATTTTTTTACATCATATTTAAGTACTTCATTACAGAACCAGTCACGGGCGAGAATAATTGCAGTCTGATTAGACTGGCTGCCGCCGCTGGTAAATACACCGTCTGCTTTTGATTCGTCGTAACCATAGAGTTTGCAAAGATGACGGATTGTCTCAACTTCAATTTCAGTAGCAACCGGAGACTGATCCCAGCTGTCCATAGACTGATTAAATGTAGAGATAATTAATTCAGAGGAAATTGTCTCAAGCAGGGATGGGCCGTGCAGGTGAGGCATGTACTCGGTTGAAGGAGTACGAAGAAGGTTAGGAAGAACCTTTTCTTTTGTGAGGGCGAAAACCTTGTCCCAGCCAAGTCCGTTTTCTGGGAGAATGCTATCTTGTGCTACGATTTTTTTAAGTTCGTCTGGAGTTGGACCTGAGTAAGCAGACTCGTTTGCAAAGGCATCTGCAATTGCGTCTGCTGTCTGCTTGATGAGTTTCTTATATTCTTTTTTTGATTTTTTTTCACAGGTTAGAAAGAGTTCTTCCATGTTAGTTCCTTTGATTCTATATGTTATGGATTAAAAAGCGAACGCAGTGAGCGCGTGCCAGGGATTGGAGGGGCGCGAAGCGTTCCGGAGCGAAGCGCAGGAATGAAGCGACAGCGGAACCCCGGAAAGCCCGACCGCCTCTTGGGCAAAGCTCAAGGGGCGGGGGCACCCAAAATATTATTTATATTTCTCGTTAATTTCTAAAACACACTTTTCAAAAATCTTCCAGGCTTTTGAAAGATCTTCGTCGGTAATGTTGAGGGCACAGAGACAGCGCATAACTGCACCGTTACGGCCACCTTTTTCTACGATAAGACCGTTTTCAAAGCAGAGCTTTTGAACAGCGCCGGCAATTTCACCGCTGGCAGGGAGAGAGCCGATACAATCCGGAGTTCCTTTCGGATCAACAAACTCGGTACCAACCATAAGGCCTTTACCACGGATGTCGCCGATAATGCTTACTTTTTTCTGTAGCTCGCGAAGATGTGCACGGATATTGTCACCCTTGCGAACAACATCATCGAGAAAATCAGGCTGAGAAACACGGTTCAAAGTAATTGTTCCGGCTTTCATTGCAAGCTGGTTTCCGCGGAAAGTACCTGCATGTGCACCTGCTGTCCACTTATCGAGTTCTTTATTATAAACAACAACTGCCATAGGCTGTGAGCCGCCGATTGCCTTAGAAAGCAAAAGTACATCCGGAACGATATCAGCATATTCAAAAGCAAAAAGCTTACCGCTGCGTCCCATACCGCACTGAATTTCATCTACAATAAGAGGAATGTCCAGTTCTTTAGTTACGCGGCGAACAGTCTGCAAAAACTCTACAGGGGCAGGAATAACTCCGCCTTCGCCCTGGATAGGCTCTAAGATTACGCAGGCCGGCTTTGTAATTCCGCTTTCAGGGTCTTTTAGTGTACGCTCAAAGAAGTTGCAGGCTGCCTTTACTCCGGCTTCTCCGCCAAGTCCAAATGGATCGCGGTAAGCATATGGGTAAGGGAAGCTGTGAACATCCGGCATAAGGCCGTTTACAGTTGACTTTGCATGAAGATTTCCCATGCAGGCAAGAGGACCTTGTCCCATTCCGTGGTAACCGCCGGCAAAGGAGATTACGGCAGAACGGCCGGTTGCAGTTTTACAGAGCTTAATTGCAGCGTCTGTTGCATCCGTTCCAGATGGTGAGCAGAATTGAATTTTCGCATTATTTCCTAATTCAGAAGGAAGATGGCGAAGTATCGTTTCAACGAATTCATCTTTTACAGGGGTGGTTAAATCAAGGGTGTGAAGGGGAGCATCAGATGTGATGAGCTCTACCATCGCCTTGTTTACTTCGTCATCATTGTGGCCGAGTGCTAAAGTTCCCGCACCACACAAAAAATCCAGATATTTGTTTCCTTCTACGTCCTCAACCCATGAGCCTTTGGCTTTAGCAATTGCGAATGGAAATTTTCGCGGGTAGCT
>Ga0129307_1000605_pt1 | contig 52313 bp, 48 predicted proteins | sample P1105metagenome_FD_94437 | JGI IMG/M metagenome (GOLD analysis project Ga0129307, IMG submission 94437) | Capybara group fecal microbial communities from Wisconsin, USA - P1105 metagenome | ecosystem: Host-associated > Mammals > Digestive system > Large intestine > Fecal | place: USA: Wisconsin... | reverse complement strand
TGCGACAGCTCATCTAGTATACTAAACTTAGGAAAAACTGTCAACCGATTCTCTGAACTTTTTTAAGTGTGCCTTGTTCCCTTTTAGGTGGGGTGGTAAGATTATGACTAAGGAGCTTGTAGAGGGGGCTAGAGAGGCGGAGAAAGACTGAAATTTGGATATGCAAAAAAAGAGAAGGAAAACCTTCTCTTTGTCTTATAATCCTTGTTTATAAGCTTCTGCTTCTGCTTCTGTACAAAGAACAAAGTGTCCTGGTGTAATTTCACGCATTTCACGTGGTTGGCCATCTAGTTCTGCACTTGGATCGTATTCTTCGTGAACACGATTTCTTTCAGATTCTGGGTCTGGTTCTGGAATTGCAGTCAACAAGCTCTTAGTATATGGGTGAATTGGATGATTATAAACATCATCAGACGTTCCGATTTCAAGCATTTTACCCCAGTGCATAACCCCAATACGATCTGAGATGTATTTAACCATTGACAAATCGTGAGCGATAAAGAGATATGTTAAACCTTGTTCTCTTTGAAGTTTTTGCATAAGATTAACAACTTGAGCTTGGATTGACACGTCAAGGGCTGAAATTGGTTCATCGGCAATGATGAATTTTGGTTCAACAGCAAGAGCACGGGCGATACCAATACGTTGACGTTGTCCACCTGAAAATTCATGTGGGTAGCGTGTCAAATGGTCTTTATTAAGCCCGACTAAAGCAAGTAAATCTTGAACTTTTTGGTCACGTTCTTCTTTACTGTTAACTAATTTATGGATGTCAAGTCCTTCCGCAACGATGTCACGAATTTTCATACGACCATTAAGACTAGCTTGTGGGTCTTGGAAAATCATTTGAGCATTTTTACGGAATTCGTGCAATTCTTTCCCTTTAAGGTGAGAGATAGTTTCGCCATCAAAATCAATTTCACCTTTATTAATGTCGTACAATTTCAAAATAGCACGACCAACGGTTGTCTTACCAGAACCTGATTCTCCAACAAGACCGAAAACTTCACCTTCGTAAATATCAAAACTGATATTATCAATAGCTTTTACTTCGTTCTTTTTACCTTCGTTAAAAGTCAATGATACATTTTTAAGTTCAACAAGCTTTTTTCTATTTTCAGTCATCAAGCTTTTCTCCCTTCAAGTTCTTTCCATTTTGCCCAACGTTTTTGAATTGGCAATGGTGGTGTTACTTTAGGTGCACGTTCATCTAACAACCATGTAGCTGCAAAATGCGTATCACTAACTTTAAACATTGGTGGTTCTTCTTCGTAATCAATATCTAAAGCAAACTCGTTACGTGGTGCAAAAGCATCACCTTTTGGTGGGTTAAGGAGATCTGGCGGTGTCCCTGGGATAGATTGAAGGCTTCCTGCTTCAGTATCAGTTGTTGGCATTGAATTCAAAAGCCCCCAAGTATATGGATGTTGTGGGTTATAGAATACTTCATCTACTGTTCCATATTCAATAATCTTACCAGCATACATAACGGCAACACGATCAGCCATACCCGCAACAACACCAAGGTCATGTGTGATAAAGACGATTGATGAACCACGTTCTTTTTGAATTTGTTTCATCAAATTCAAAATTTGTGCTTGAATGGTTACGTCCAAGGCTGTTGTAGGTTCATCAGCAATCAAAATATCTGGGTTTGCTGCCAAGGCAATCGCAATAACAGCACGTTGACGCATACCACCTGACCATTGGTGCGGATAATCATTAATATGTTCTTCTGCGTTTGGAATACCGACATTTTTCATGAGTTCCAAAGCACGTTTTAAAGCTTCTTGTTTAGAAACTTTTTCATGAATCATAATTGGTTCAGCAATTTGTTGACCAATTTTCATTGTTGGGTCAAGACTTGTCATAGGGTCTTGGAAAATCATTGCAATTTCATTTCCACGAACCTTAATCCATTCGTCTTCTTTTAATTCTGTTAATTTTTTACCTTTGAAATCGATGTCTCCTGTAACTTCTGCATTTGAAGCTGACAAGCCCATCAACGTTTTTGTTGTTACAGATTTACCTGAACCTGACTCACCAACAATGGCAAGCGTTTCACCTTCTTTTAAGTCAAAGCTGACATCACGAATAGCTTTAATTTCCCCAGCATAGGTATGGAAATCTACACGGAGGTTTTTAACTTGTAAAATTGTTTCTTCAGTCATAGTTTTTCCTCCTAACGATCACCAGATTTTGGATCGAATGCATCACGAAGTCCATCACCTAATAAGATGAAGGCAAGTGAGATCAATACCAAAGCAAGGGCTGGTAAAATAACTTGATAAGGGTAATATTGTAAATATTCTTGGGCATCAGTAATCAATGACCCAAGTGATGCTGTAGGTGGTTTCACCCCAAGATTGATAGCTGAAAGAACAGCTTCGTACATGATGGCACTTGGAACTGTCATCATGATTTGAACAATAATAATCCCTGAAATGTTTGGAAGAATATGTTTAAAGGCAATTTTTGGCGCACTTTCACCCAATGAACGAGCTGCAAGGACAAACTCTTGTTCACGATAAGAAAGTGTTAAGTTACGCACTTGACGAGCCATTGAAGTCCAACCAACGATAGCAATTGAAATGATGATTGATGTGACACCATTACCAAGCAAAAGTCCTAGCATTGTTACAATAACCAAGTTAGGAATTGATGAAATAACTTCAATGATACGTTGCATAATCATATCGACTTTACCGCCGACATAACCTGAAATTAAACCGTATGTTACACCAATCAAGAGGTCAATCAAAGTAGCTACGATTGCGATAAGAAGGGAAATACGAACACCGACAATAATACGTTTGGCGATACTACGTCCCAAATTATCAGTACCTAAAATGAATTTTGTTCCTTCTGGTACACCTTGATCAGCATAAACATCTGTTGCTTCTGTATTTCCAGAATAAGTAATTGTACCATTCCAGAATGGAAGATTATCACTAATTTTTGGTGGAAGGTTACGATATGTTGTAACTTCTTTTGTGTTAAATGCATTAGCATCGTCACGCGGAACTAAAACGACTGAAATCATTGAAAAGACAATCAAGATAGCCAAGAACCACATTGAAACGACAGCTAATTTATTTTTTTTCAAACGACGCCAAGCATCTTGCATGAAAGAAAGAGCAGGCTTTTCGATTTTTTCTTGTGAGCTGGCTGAACCAACGCCAACAAGTTTAAATTCTCTATTTTTTTCTGCCATGTTATTCTCCTTACTGCAAGCGTACACGAGGGTCAACGATACTTGTTGCAATATCTGTTACCAAAATGGCAACCATCAACATCATTGCATATACAATAGTTGTCCCCATGATTACTGGGTAGTCTTTAGCTGGAATAGATGTGACAAATTGTTGACCAATTCCTGGGATTGAGAAAATTTGTTCAATCAATGCTGAACCTGTCAAAAGGTTTGCTGCCATAGGTCCAACCAAAGTTAATACTGGAATCATTGAGTTACGGTAAGCGTGCTTACGAGTTACTTGACGTTTAGTCAACCCTTTAGCAGTTGCTAATTGGATATAATCTGAACTCAATGTTTCAATCATTTGTCCCCTGAAGAAACGTGTTACTTGAGCAAATACTGGAATTGCCAAGGCAATTGATGGCATGACAGTCTGTGCAAATGTTCCCCAACCAGCAAGTGGGAATAAGCTCCATTTGAAACCAAGAAGTACCAAAAGGAAAAGACCGATAATGAATGAAGGCACAGAAATACCTAATGTTGAGATGACACTGAGGACACCGTCAATCCAGTTATTTTTGTTACGTGCTGAAGCAGCACCAACCAAAATACCAGCAATAAGTCCAATAACAAGTGCTTGAACACCGAGTTGGATAGAAACGCCCAAACGTTGTGAAATCAAACGTGATACTGGTTGGTTAATTGATTGGTAACTTGTACCAAAGTCACCGTGAAGAACATTCCAAAGATAAGTAAGGTATTGTTGCCATACTGGCTTATCCAAACCATATTGTTTGTTCATTAGAGCAATCATCTCATCAGTTAGTTTTGGGTTATTGTAAGGTGTCCCAGGCATAACTTGCATGAGGAAAAACGACAGGGTAACCACGACCCAGAGTGTTACAAGCAGAATCGCAACACGTTTAAGAATGTATTTTACCATAATATTTCCTTCTCTTTATTGCTTTTGTTGGCAGGAGAAGAAAATTTCCTGTCAACAAAAGCAAGAATTGGTCGCAACCAATTCTTGCCCAATATAGTCACTATTAAAGATTAATCCTCTTTATAAGCGTATGTAAAGTCAACTTGTAATCCAGTAGAATTACGAACAAGTCCCTTGATTGATGGGTTTTGAAGTGATTTTGTACTGCGGAAGTAAAGTGGGTTATAGTGAGCATTGTTATAAAGCTCTGCTTCCGCTGTCTTATAATCTTCAGCTGCTGCGGCTGGATCTAAAGCATCTGTTGTAAGAGCTTTTTGGTAAGCAGCATCGTAGGCAGCATCAGAAATTTGACCATAGTTGTATGAAGATGTTGAAGTAAACAATCCGTAGAAAGTAGAACCTTCTGGATAGTCACCACCCCAAAGTGATACTACAATATCAAAGTTTTGATTTTTAGAATCTTGCAGACGTTGTTTGAAAGTGACGAATTTTTCTTCAATTGTCAAACCTGGTAGAGCATTTTCCCATGTTTGTTTAATATAGTCAACTGCAGCTTTAGCAACAGCGTTATCTGAATCAGCTGTGATTGTCAATGTAATTGAGTCAGTACCAAGTTCTGCCAAACCTTCTTTGAAGAGTTTTGCAGCTTCGTCTTCATCATAGCTGTAATCAGCAGCAACATAATCAGACAAGTCAGTTCCGTCAGATAATGTTTCAAGTCCTGTTGGAACCAAAGCATTAGCTGCCGTAGAACCTGTATCAATAGCTGCTTTTACAATACCTTCACGGTCAGTTGCCAAGTTAAGTGCTTGACGAATTTTTGTATTTGTCAAAGCTTCTGTTGAACCTGATTCATTGTAAACCATGTAAGCTGTTGTTGCTTCTGAAACATCTACAACATCATCGCGGTTTTTATTAGCATTGTAGATTGCATCTGTTCCTGAAATGCTAGCTGTATCAAGCTCACCGTCTTTATACATTTGTACGGCTGTGTCAGCTTTCTTAACAGTTTGAACGTTTACTTTTTTAGTTTTAACGTTATCAGCATCCCAATAATATTTGTTTTTCACAAGTGTGAATGTTCCGCTCGTACCATCCCAATCTTCAACAGTATATGGTCCTGAATACAAAGCGTTGTCGGAAGTTGTTCCGTAATCGTCTCCTTTTTCTTCAACAAACTCTTTGCTTTGTGGCATAAAGTTTGCAAATGAAAGAAGACTTTCAAATTGTGGTGATGGGCTAGACAATGTAAAGATGACTTTATTTCCGTCAGCTTTAACGCCTAGTTCATCAACACTTTTAGTTCCTGCAATAACTTCTTCAGCGTTTAAAACGTGCGCATCTGATACAAGATAAGCATACTCTGAAGCTGTTGATGGATCAACAATACGTTGCCATGTATAAACGAAGTCTTCAGCAGTCAAATCACTACCGTCTGACCATTTTAAATTGTCGCGTAATGTTGCTGTATATGTCAAACCATCATCAGATACCTCAACGCTTTCAGCTAAGTCAGGTTGTAAATTACCATCTTCGTCACGGCGAAGAAGGTTACTTCCTGAGTTACCGATAGCGATTGATGAATAAGTATCTGTAACTTTTGAAATATCCAAAGTGCTAATTTCTGTTGGTGTATACCAATTAATTTCATCACTGCTTGAAGATGACGATGAACTGCTACCTCCACAAGCTGCCAAAACAGCTGCAGAAACTAGCGTAACCGCCCCCAAGCCAATGCGTTTCCATGTTTTACTTTTTAATAACACGTGACGCCCCTCCTGGTGTTCTCTCTAAATTATATTATTTGACAAATAGAATTATATCATAAACTTTTCTTAAAGAAAATACTTTTGTCAGAATTTTTTGTCAGATTATCTAACACGGTAATTATATGGTATAATCATAATGATTAATTTTTTTACAAAGGATGGAACTTCTAATGAAGAAGATTTTTGCGTTTTTTGCAATTTTTCTGACTTTTCTTGCAGTAGGAAGCAAAGTTAGCGCAGATGATGATTTTGATGTAGCTGCCGAACACGCTATTGCTGTTGAAGCTACCACAGGAAAAGTATTATATGAAAAAGATGCAACCACACCTGACGGCATTGCATCTATGACTAAGATTTTAACTGTTTACTTAGTTTATAAAGCTATTGATGAAGGAAAACTTTCTTGGGATACCAAAGTTTCTATTTCAGATTATGCTTATGATTTAACAGCGAATTCTGATGCTAGTAATGTCCCTATGGAAGCACGCGAATATACGGTTGAACAACTTGTAAATGCAGCAATGGTCGCTAGTGCAAACAGCGCAGCCATTGCCCTTGCGGAACAAATCGGCGGTACTGAAAGTAAATTTGTCGATATGATGAAAGCACAATTGGAAGAATGGGGCATCACAGACGCCACAATCGTCAATGCTTCTGGTCTTAATAATAGCTATCTTGGTGACAATATCTACCCAGGTTCAAGTTCGACCGATGAAAATATGATGAGTGCTCGAGATGTTGCTATTATCGCTCAACACTTAATCACTGAATATCCTGATATTTTAAAAATCACAAGTCAAACAACTGCTGACTTTGATGGCACTACGATGAATACCTACAACTATATGTTAGAAGGTATGCCATATGAACGCTCAGGGGTTGACGGTCTTAAAACAGGTACGACAGAATTAGCTGGCGCTTCTTTTGTGGCTACTTCAACTGAAAATGGTATGCGTATTATTTCTGTTGTTATGAATGCAGATGGTTGGGAAGATGATGAATACGCTCGTTTTGAAGCAACAAATGACTTGCTAGATTATGTCAAATCAAACTATGAAATGGTGACACTTGTTAAAGCAGGGAAATCTTACCAAAGTAGTAAAGCTACGATTAATGACGGTAAAGCAAAATCAGTTGCTGCTGTCGCTTCTGAAGATTTAAAAGTTGTCCGTCGTATTAATACTGATGTTTCTGCTGATTTTTCAACTAATGCAGACGGCTATGATGCTCCTATTACTAAAGGGCAAAAAGTTGGAACCATTACTTATAATGACACCCAAATTGTAGGAACTGGTTATCTTGATTCTGAACCAAGCGTAACTGCGGTTGCTAAGACAGATGTTGATAGAAGTATTTTCTTCAAGGTATGGTGGAACCATTTCGTTACTTTTATTAATGAAAAACTTTAATTTCATATATATAAAAGAGGCAAGCCTTTGGCTTGTCTCTTTTAGTCTATTACCCAACAGAACCTTCCATTTCATAACTAATCAATCGATTAAGTTCAACGGCGTATTCCATTGGTAATTCTTTTGTGAATGGTTCAACAAATCCCATAACAATCATCTCTGTTGCTTCTTGTTCTGAAAGCCCTCGGCTCATAAGATAATAAAGTTGTTCTTCTGAGATTTTTGAAACTTTAGCTTCATGCTCAAGTGCAACTTGTGAATTGTGAATTTCGTTGAAAGGAATGGTATCTGAACGTGAAATATCATCCATGATAATGGTATCACATTCAATATGACTAACTGATTTTTTAGATTCCTTATTGAAAGTCACTTGACCACGATAGTCAACTTTTCCGCCACCTTTGGCAATGGATTTTGAAACAATCGAAGATGAGGTGTGTGGTGCATTGTGAATCATTTTTGCACCTGTGTCTTGGTGTTGCCCTTTATTAGCAAAAGCAATTGACAACATTGTGCCACGCGCACCTTCGCCGTCAAGGTAAACAGATGGGTATTTCATGGTTGTTTTCGCACCAAGGTTACCGTCAATCCATTCAACAGTTGCATTTTTCTTGGCTGTGGCACGTTTTGTTACCAAGTTATACACGTTGTCTGACCAGTTTTGAATCGTTGAATAACGCATATAACTGCCTTCAAGTGCAAAAATTTCAACGATAGCAGCATGCAGACTTGCTGATGAATAATTTGGTGCGGTACATCCTTCGACATAATGAACGCTTGCCCCCTCATCAACGATAATCAATGTTCGTTCGAATTGCCCTGTTGCTTCATTGTTAATACGGAAATAAGTTTGCAAAGGAATATCGACCTTAACCCCTTTTGGCACGTAGATGAATGTTCCACCTGACCAAAACGCTGAATTCAAAGCTGCTAATTTGTTATCCGTTGGCGGAACTAGTTTGGCAAAATATTTTTTGAAGAGGTCAGGATACTCTTTCAAAGCAGAATCCGTATCTGTGAAAATGATTCCTAACTTATCGTACTCATCTTTCATGTTATGATAAACGACTTCTGATTCGTACTGAGCTGACGCTCCTGCAAGGTAGGCACGTTCGGCTTCAGGAATTCCGATACGTTCAAACGTTTCTTTAATTTTATCTGGAACATCATCCCATGAACGTGCTGGTCTGTCAGAAGCTTTTTGATAATAATTAATCTCATCAAAATTAATGTCTGACAAATCAGGTCCCCAATCTTGCATTGGCATTTTATTGAAAATTTCCAATGATTTCAAGCGGAACTCAAGCATCCATTCTGGTTCGCCTTTTTCTGCTGACATTTCACGAACAACAGCTTCGCTGATTCCTTTTCCTGTCGAAAAAATAGGCGTTACATCGTCATGAAAACCAAATTGATAATCACCGATATCAATTGGCTTTGGGGTTACTTTTTCATTTTTTTCAGGCATCTAGTTACCTTTCTAATCCTTACTATCGTTTTCAATAGCTTTTTTCAGAGCATTCCAAGCAAGTGTTGAACACTTGATTCGCTGTGGAAATTTTGAAACCCCTGCTAAAAAACTAGCTTCGCCTAGTCTTTTTTGAGCGTCATCTTTTTCACCTTGAACCATTTTAGAAAAAATCTCAGCCAGTTCAAGTGCTTCTTCTTTTATTTTACCGATAACGGCATCTGTCATCATGCTTGATGAAGCTGTCGAAATGGTACAACCATCACCTGCAAAAGCGATATCCGAAATGCGGTCACCGTCAAACTTCACTGATAAAGAAATCACATCGCCACAAGTTGGATTGTTAAGATTGACTTGGTCAACATCTTCTAATTTTCCATGGTGATGTGGACTTTTGGAGTGGTCAGAAACTACCGCCATATAAAGACTATCTAATCTAGAAAGTGCCATTGAAAAACTCCTTTGTTTTAAGAATTGCTTCTACCAGTTTATCACAATCTTCTTTCGTATTATAGATATAAAAACTTGCACGCACCGCTGAATGAATACCAAGATAAGTAATCAATGGTTGTGCACAATGGTGTCCTGCACGCACAGCGACACCTTCATAATCTAGTGCCGTTGCCACATCGTGTGGGTGTAAGCCATCTAAGTTAAAGGCAATTACTCCCATGTGTTGACTCGGGTCTTGTGGTCCGTAAACCGTCAAACCATCAATAGCTTGCAATTTCGGAAGGACGTAATTTACTAATTCTTGTTCGTGAGCATGTACGGCGTCCATACCAATATTGGTTAAGTAATCAATAGCTGCTCCCAAAGTAATAGCCCCCGCAATATTGGGTGTTCCTGCTTCAAACTTCCATGGTAATTCTTTCCATGTTGCCTCTTGTTCATAGACAAAATCAATCATTTCGCCACCAAATTCGACTGGTGACATTTGATTAAGCAATTCTTCTTTACCATAAAGGACACCAATACCCGTTGGTCCTAGCATTTTATGTCCCGAAAAAGCAAAGAAATCGCAGTCCAAATTTTGAACATCAATGCTCATGTGAGGTGCTGATTGCGCACCGTCAACAACCATATATGCCCCAACTTGGTGAGCTAGCTCTGCTATTTTTTTGACAGGTTGAATTGAACCAAGGACATTTGAAACGTGGGCAACACTAACAAATTTTGTTTTGGGTGACAATTTGCTTTGCAAGTCTGCCATGTCAAGTTGTCCGTCTTTGAGGTAAGCGTAGACTAATTTTGCTCCCGTTTTACGGCAAGCTTCTTGCCATGGAATGACATTAGAATGGTGTTCCATGATTGAAATGAGAACTTCATCGTCTTTTTGGAGCACTTCTTCTGCAAAACGTGCTACCCAGTTTAGTCCAGTTGTAGTGCCTCGTGTGAAAAGAATTTCTTTTGTTGACTTGGCATTAATAAATTGGCGTGCCTTTTCACGACTAGCTTCGTAAGCAGCCGTTGCACGTTCAGCCAAAGTATGAACACCACGGTGAACATTGGCATTTGTCTTATGGTAATAATCGTTAAGTGTATCAAGAACTTGTTGTGGTTTCTGTGTTGTTGCCGCATTGTCAAGATAAACTAATGGTTCATCATTGACAATTTGGTCAAGAATAGGAAAGTCTTGATAAATGTTATGCGCATCTAATGCTGACATTCTAACGATTCTCCAATTTACGGTCTAATACCGCAATCATTTCATCACGGACTTCTTTTACAGGAATTTCCGTAATAACAGCGCCCAAGAAACCACGAATAACCAAGCGCTCTGCTGTATCCTTATCAAGTCCACGACTCATCAAATAATACATATCTTCTGGGTCAACTTGTCCAATTGAAGCCGCATGACCTGCCGTTACATCATTTTCATCAATTAACAAAATCGGATTGGCGTCAGAACGTGCTTTATCAGAAAGCATTAAAACACGGCTTTCTTGTTGCGCATCTGCTCCTTTTGCCCCCTTGATAATATGTCCAATACCGTTAAATGTCAGTGTCCCACGTTCTAAAATAACACCATGTTGTAAAATGTGACCAATTGAATTGCAGCCGTAGTTTGTCACACGTGTATCCACACCTTGGACTTGACGTCCTGATGATGCTGCAACAACTTTAAGATTGGCATGGCTACCATTTCCATACAAATCTGAATCGAAATCAGCGATAACATTGCCTTCATTCATGACACCGAGTGCCCAATCGACACTAGCATCTTTACCGTGGCGAGCACGACGACTAATGTATGTTGTGACATTCTCACCCAGACGATCAATCGCTGAAAATTTCACTTGGCTATCATCAAGCGCAATAACCTCAACGCTAATATTCGCTGTTGCTTGAGCATCACCCTCGCCAATTGTTTCAAAGCGTTCCAAATAATTAATGCGACTATTGCGCCCTGCAATGATTAAAATATGCTTGTTAAACGGCACATCACTAGCTTTATCTTGGTAAAATAAGCCTTCGATTGGCTCTTCAATCTCAACATTATCAGGAACGTAAAGAACAGCTGCGCTATTAAAATAAGCGGTATGATAAGCAGCTAACTTATCTTCCTTAAAATCACGCGCTGCTCCAAAATACTTTTCAATAATATCAGGAATTTCTTCCAAAGCTGTATAGAAATCGGTGAAAATAACACCTTTATTAATCAAATCAGTTGGTAATTGTTCTAAAACGGTTTGTGTACCGACTTGAACAAGTTTTGGATTGTCTCCAAGTGCTGTGAAATCAGGGACATTAGCAAGTGCTTGGTCCTCTGAAATCGTCCCATCACCTAAGTTCCAGCGGTGAAATTTAACACGGTTGATTTCAGGTAATGGCAATTTATCTATATTATCAAAGGCAGTCAAACGACGTTCTTGTAGCCATAAAGGTTCTGCCTTTGTTTGTGAAAAATTTAGGATAGATTCTTTCGTCATAATTTGATGTTTACTCCTTTTCATAGTCATCATACGAGTATCGTCTGCCAAAAGCAGACTTTGACATCATCAATTACACTTCTTCTTCGTATTTTAGTCCAAGTTCTTCTGCAATTTTTGCATAACCTTCTTTTTCAAGACGGGCAGCAAGTTCAGCATCACCTGAAAGAACAACACGTCCATCCATCATAATATGCACCACATCTGGTGTAATATAGTTGAGAAGTCGTTGATAGTGAGTGATAATCATAGCTCCAAAATTATCGCCACGCATAGCGTTAACACCTTTTGAAACAATTTTAAGAGCATCGATATCAAGTCCTGAATCAATTTCGTCAAGAAGTGCAAATTTAGGTTCGAGCATTAGCAGTTGAAGAATTTCATTACGTTTTTTCTCACCACCTGAGAAACCTTCGTTAAGGTAACGTTCTGCCATTTCTTCTTTCATGCCAAGAAATTCCATTTTTTCATCAAGTTTTGTAATGAAATCCATAACTGAAATTTTATCGTCATCTTCTTTTCCAGCATTCATAGCTGCACGGATAAATTCAGCATTGGTGATTCCTGGAATTTCAGATGGGTATTGCATAGCAAGAAAAAGCCCGAGACGTGCACGTTCGTCAACTTCTAGTTCAAGGATATTTTCACCGTCAAGCAAAATTTCCCCTTGAGTAACCTCATAATTTGGATTTCCCATAATAGCTGCTGACAAAGTTGATTTACCAGTACCATTAGGTCCCATAATCGCAGCAATCTCACCAGTCTTAAGGGTTAGATTGACACCTTTTAAAATTTCTTTATCTTCAATAGAAACATGAAGATCTTTTATTTCAAGTACAGACATGTGTACATTCCTCCAATTAATCAAATACGACAGTAACTTTTTTCTGAAAATTACCGCAGTTCTATAGGGTTACTAATCATTATATCAAAAAAAGCCATAATAGGCTTTTCAATCACTTATTATTTTTGCGATTTTTCCATTTTAGCATGGTTGCTTGGCGATAATCGCTATTTCCGATAAATTTAAGCGTATCAAAGAGTGGTGTACGCCCTACTCCCCAAATTTCTAGCCCTTCAATAAAGACTTCTAAAGCAAAGGCAACACCAACCATTAGAAGCACACCACCAAGACGGCTAGAGACATTTAGCAACAAGGCGATAAGTGAAAAGAGAATGGCAATACCATAAACCACTAAAACCGCTCCACGATGCGTGAACCCCATTGCCAAAAGGCGGTGATGCAAGTGCATCTTGTCTGCTTCCGTCGCTGGACGCCCTGACAATTTACGGCGAATAATCGCCACAGTAGTATCTAGTATTGGCACACCAAGGATGATAACAGGCGTTACCACAGCAACAGCTGTTGAATTTTTCAACCCTTGCAATGATAAAACACCAATCATAAACCCTATAAACAGGGCACCTGTATCTCCCAGATAAATAATCGCAGGGTTGTAATTATAAGGGAAGAAACCTGCAATACAAGCAATCAAGAGTAAGATTGTCAACGTTAGGTAAAAATCAGTTTGCGGTAAAAAGAAATACGAAACCAAAGCCATTGTAACAAGGCTAATGATTGATACACCGCTAACCAAACCATCTAAACCGTCAATCAAATTCATTGCATTGGTAATCGAAATAATCCAAAAGACGGTTAAAAAGAAAGTAATCACTGAATTAAATTCGAGCAAGGGACCGCCAAATGGTATTTTAAAACTATCAAAGCGGAAATCTGTAAATGCCCAAACAACAACAGCTCCAAGAATAATGCCTGCCATTTTTGTCTTAGGTTTCAATTCGTAAATATCATCAATAAAACCAGTCGTTGTGATAATTAATCCACCAATAACAACTGGCAAAATATAATCAAAATAAGATGTTGTCCATATCGGCTCTTTCAAAACCCTTGGCATTAGAATTAAGGCTGAAATTAAGAAAGAGATAAAAATCGCTAATCCACCACTACTTGGCATAGGTACTTCGTTGACACGTCTAGCATTTGGATTATCAACAGCTCCAACACGAAATGCAATAAAACGAACAATCGGTGTCAAAAATAATGACAGTAAGAAAGCGCCGATTAAAACAAGAACATATTCAATTGTAAAGGGTGCCATATTATACCAACTCAATCATTTTTAATTTTGCAACAGCGTCATCTGCTAACATTTCAACACCGTGCTCTTGCAAATAAGCACGCGTTTTTGTACCTGCGCTAGCATATTCCAACAAACGAGCATACATCAAATTCGCATAGTAAGACGGATGATTTTGCAAATCAAGTAAAATGGTCATGTGGTAAAGACCGCCATCTTTGTAGAGTTCTGATGCTTCAACTGGAAAATCAATTGCTTTAGCAAAAGCTACGACAGCTTCAAGTGTTGGAAAATCAAGGACATAATGAACATAATCAGATGGATTAATATCCTCTTCTGTTGGCTCTGCTTGAGCTTGTTCTGTGAGAACTTCCTCAACAGCACCTTCCATCATTTCTTCGATTTTTCCTAATTTTTCATGCGCCTCAGTATCACCTTTAGAAAGCATTGTTTGTTCCAATGTTTTGAAAAATTCCTCAGGTGACATGTTTGACACGTCGTCGAATGCAGCTAAATCTTCAAAGTTAATTTCTTTATTGATCTCAGATTTTGTAACAAAGACATCAATACGGTCTTTTCTTGGTGTCACACGAAAGCTAAGCATTCCACTATCTTTGAAATTATCTGGTAAATCTAATTCGTCCATTACTGAGTAGAAGAACTCTTCTGTCTTTTCTTGTGGAATCAAAAAGTCTTTCAACTCCATGCCACGTTCTTCTAAATCTTCCATACTAATCGTTATTTTTAGCGTTGTCTCGCTAATCTGTTTCATTTCCATACTAATTACCTCGCACGAGTAGTCATTTTATTATACAAGAAAAGTCGGACTTTTTCAATTTTTACGCTATAAAAGCAGCCCTTGAGAGGCTGCTTAGTTATTAAAAGATAGCTTTCAAGATACTATAAACAATAAGAATCGAACCTAAAACGATACGATATTTACCAAAAATAGTGAAATCATGTTTTTTAACATAGTCAGTCAAGAAGCGGATAACGTAAAGGCTGACAAGGAATGCTGTTACACTAGCAACCATTAAAATTAAAAATTGACTGAAACTAAGAACATTTCCATCTAAGAAGAACTTAACCGCCTTCAAACCACTATAACCAAACATTGTTGGGATAGCGAGGAAGAAAGTAAAGTCAGCAGCAACTGAACGACTTGTTCCCACAATAATTGCCCCTAGAATTGTAGCACCTGAACGACTTGTCCCTGGAATAATACTAAGAACTTGGAAGCAACCAATCCAAAAAGCGGTTAAATAAGGCATACGAGCAAGTTCAGTAACCTGCGGTTCAACATTAGCATTGCGTTTTTCAATCCAGATAAAAGCAATCCCATAAACAATCAAAGCAATGGCGATTGGAACCATGTAATTAAAATGTGCTTCAAACCAATCATCAAGCGGCAACGCAATCAAAATTGATGGAATACAAGCAATAACAACTTTTAACCATAATTGCCATGTTAATTGGACTTCACGCGCTGTTTTACCAGGTTGAAATGGGTTCAAACGTTTAAAGTAAATTACGATAACAGCCAATATTGCTCCCAATTGGATAACAATATTGAACATATCCAAAAACGCTTTGCTTTGGTTCAAACTGATAAACTCTTGAACCAAAATCAAGTGTCCTGTACTTGAAACAGGCAACCACTCTGTAATTCCCTCAACTATCCCTAAAAAGATAGCCTTTAGTAGTTCGAAAAATAACATAAGTTCTCCTTAAATTTATATCTCTTCAATTATAGCAGATTTGAAGCGTTTTTAAAACGCTCCGCCTCCACCTCCGCCTCCGCCGCCAGAGAATCCTCCCCCGCCACCTGAGCCAGAGCTACCAGAGGAAACGGAAAAATGAGCAGCCATGTTCGCATTGTGACTAGCTAAACCTAGCTGATGAGTATGCATACCAATCATATAACCTAGTTCTTGATTGGTTAAAATAACCGATTCATTTGCAAGCTTGATATCATTAAAATCAAGGTATTTTTGCACTCGCTTAGCATAACCAAATAAAGTAGCATAAACCAAGATACGATTCCAAACAACGACACCTTGAATATCAACTTTATCAAATTTATCAATGTCACGCATCATATTGGTAAAGCTAACCCATGCTTGCACACGTTGTTGACCTTCAGCTGTTATGATTCCATGTTCGGTAGAATAATGCATTTTTCGGTTAATGTAAAGCAGCGTGAAAATCACAATTGCTAGTAAAGTACCGTATATGAGAAAAATCCAATGCTCCTGCATAAATGAATAAACGCCGCTTAAAGTTACTACGAGCATTGCTACCAGTAGGAAGCGACGTGCCAACGAAATGGTACTCTTAGTTCCTTCAGATAATTCTTGACGAATAGCTGGTAAGTTTTGACTCGTCACCTCTTTTTCCACTAACTTATTAATGCTATTCAATTTAGCATTGTATCGGCGATTAAAATCATTTCCTATCTTATTAAGCTTGCTTTCTAGTGTTTTACCTTTATATTGTTTTTTATACTTCTTCAGCAAAGTATCATCAAAATGGTAATCAGCAAAGAGATCATCAATAATTATTTTCTCTTTTCCACCAAATGCCATATCAATCACTTCGGCTTCATAATCCATCATCGGCATATCAAGATGACAGAACAACTCCTTATCATCAACGCTAATAACCTTACGGTCAATCAAATCAAGCAAGGTTGCCTGCATAACTGTCTCAAAATTAAATTTTTGTGGAATTGAACTGCCTTTAGTATCCAAATGTTGCAGATCCACATCATAAATGTATTTCAATACTAAAAGTGGCGACCAATCTTCTGGTGCTTCGTAAGAACGGATTTTTCTATCAAAATGTTCATATCGTCTAGCAAGTCTGAGTGCTCTGAAAAATACCACTAAAGCCCCCACTATCAATATAGTAACAACTGCTGGTAGAACATAAAATAACAATGCCTGTAAAATTCGACTTCTACGAGCAATTTTAGCTTCTTGTTTGATAATAGCTGACTTTCGATTCTTAGACAGTAAGCTAACATTTTCAAAAATTGAATGATCCCAATAAGCGTGTAACTCCAATTTGCCGCTAACATTTTTGGCTGAAATCTGATAGCCATCTGATGTTTCGGTAACTGTTGTTGAATTCAGATAACCTGTATGTGCCCACAATTGGCGATTAGAAGTGGACTTATCCGTGGTTACTGTAAAATTCACATTATGCAAGGTTTCATCCCAATCACTGATTGGTACCCAGTTTAATTCGACAACATCTGAATACGGAAACAACAATTGCGATAATTGCCAGTGCACAGTGACCACAACAGTATCACCACTTGAACCAGCATTATAAATTTTCACTTCATAACCATCACCAAGATTAGAAATTCTAGTGTCAACTTCTCTGCTAGTTCCATTAACTTCTGCCGAAACTTCAGGTTGACTATTTACCGAAAAACCATCTGGCATATTACCAGCTTCTCCCAATGTTACAATTTGCCCATTATAAGACGAATCAAACTGATACGTAATCGTCTGAATAAAATCAGCTGAATTATCGTCATGTATTTCTAAGACACCATCATAATAGCTAATACTGTAGTCAACATCAGCATTAACCTGAACGGACAATCCCAAAAATGTAACAATAGCAAGCAAAAATAATGTTAATTTTTTCATCATCTCCTACTCCTTTCCTCTCCCTTATTTTACCATATTTCATTGTATAAATATTCTATTTTTAGGATGATTATATTGAAATCAAAATCTATTTCTTGTAAAATGGTAGGGTATAAGAATAGACAGGAGTCTTAAATGAAAAAGTTACTTTTAAGTTGTTTTGCAGCTGTTCTTCTTCTCTTTGGAGGAATGACTAGCATACACGCTGACGAATACCTTCGTGTCGGTATGGAAGCTGCCTACGCTCCCTTTAACTGGACACAAGATGATGATTCTAACGGAGCTGTTCCTATTGAAGGAACTAATCAATATGCTAACGGATATGATGTCCAAATTGCTAAGAAAATTGCAGACAGTTTAGGCAAGGAACTTCTCGTTGTCAAAACAACTTGGACAGGGTTAATTCCTGCACTTACTTCTGGGAAAATCGATATGATTGCTGCCGGAATGAGCCCAACTGATGAACGCAAAAAAGAAATTGCCTTTTCAGATAGTTACTACACAAGTTATCCCGTAATCGTTGTTTCTAAAAAAGGCGATTATGCCAATGCAACATCTCTAGCTGACTTTTCAGGTGCAAAATTAACATCTCAACAAGGTGTTTACCTTTATAACCTCATTGACCAAATTAGCGGTGCAACTAAAGAAACTGCCATGGGTGACTTCAACCAAATGCGTCAAGCCCTTGAATCTGGTATCATTGATGGTTATGTTTCTGAACGTCCAGATGCCATCTCAGCCGAAAACGCTAATAGCGACTTCAAGATGATTTCCTTTGAAGAAGGTCAAGGTTTTTCAACATCAGAATCTGATACAGCTATTGCCGTTGGTCTTCGAAAAGACGACACAGAAATGCTCGCTAAAGTCAACGCTGTTTTAGCTGGTATTTCAGAAGATGAACGTTTGGAACTCATGGATAAAATGATTGAAGAACAACCATCTGATAATTCTGAAGAAGATGAAAACAGCAACTTCTTCACTGACATGTGGACAATTTTCAAAAATAACTGGAATCAATTCTTACGTGGTGCTGGAGTGACACTCTTCATCTCAATTATTGGTACAGTTGTCGGTCTCTTTATCGGACTTCTCATCGGTGTTTATCGTACCGCTCCAAAAGCTGCCAATAAAGTATTAGCTGGACTTCAAAAAGCTTTCGGTTGGGTACTCAATGTCTATATTGAAGTCTTTCGTGGTACGCCAATGATTGTACAAGCGATGGTTATTTACTATGGTACTGCTCAAGCTTTTGGAATCTCAATTGACCGTACCTTAGCCGCTGTCCTTATCGTTTCAATCAATACTGGTGCTTACATGAGTGAAATCGTCCGCGGTGGTATCTTCGCCGTTGATAAAGGTCAATTCGAAGCCGCAACAGCACTCGGATTTACCCACGGACAAACCATGCGCAAAATCGTTCTTCCACAAGTTGTCCGCAATATTTTGCCAGCAACAGGTAATGAATTTGTCATCAATATCAAAGATACTTCTGTATTGAACGTTATTTCCGTTGTCGAACTTTACTTCTCAGGTAACACCGTTGCGACACAAACTTATCAATATTTCCAAACATTTACTATTATCGCGATTATTTACTTTGTCCTCACCTTTACTGTGACACGTATCCTACGATTTATTGAACGTCGTTTCGATGCGGACACTTACACAACTGGTGCTAACCAAAACCAAACGAAAGAGGTGAAATAATGACACAAGCTATCATTGATATTAAACATTTAAAAAAATCTTACGGACAAAATGAAGTCCTCAAAGATATTTCACTTTCAGTAACTAAAGGTGAAGTTATTTCGATTATCGGTTCATCAGGTTCAGGAAAATCGACATTTCTTCGTTCTATCAACCTTTTAGAAGAACCAACAGCTGGTGAGATCCTCTTTCACGGTCAAAATGTTCTTGAAAAAGATTATAATTTGACAGAATATCGTGAAAAATTAGGCATGGTTTTCCAATCATTTAACCTTTTTGAAAATCTTAATGTTTTAGAAAATGCCATCGTTGCCCAAACAACTGTTCTCAAACGTTCACGTGACGAAGCTGAAAAAATCGCCAAAGAAAATCTTACAAAAGTCGGTATGACAGAGCAATACTGGAAAGCAAAACCAAAACAACTCTCTGGTGGTCAAAAACAACGTGTGGCTATCGCACGCGCCCTCTCTGTCAACCCTGAAGCAATGCTCTTTGACGAACCAACTTCAGCCCTTGACCCAGAAATGGTCGGAGAAGTTTTAAAAACAATGCAAGACCTTGCCAAATCTGGTTTAACAATGATTATCGTTACTCACGAAATGGAATTCGCCAAAGAAGTTTCTGACCGTGTGATTTTCATGGATAAAGGCGTTATCGCCGAAGAGGGAACACCTGAACAAATCTTTGAACATCCACAACAAGAACGTACAAAAGTTTTCTTACAACGTTTCTTAAAATAAAGTTTAAATGCAAAGCTGGAGACAACAACGTCCCAGCTTTTTTAGTTTCTAAATAGCATAAAATTGCTAACATTTTTCCAAAAAATCTTTTTAATGTAATTATAAGTTTCCTAGCTTATACTAACGATAATAAAAATTAACCCGACTATTAATCACTAGAAGGAGGAAATCAAAATGGCAACTTTAAAAAGAAGTATCATCAATATCGCATTAACTCTTGTATCTTTTGCTTTTTCAAGTTGGTTTTATGAACACTATCTGATGACTTATACCCATTACATTTCCTCTTATGGTGTCTCATTTACCCTTGCCTTAAATACTATTATTACACTGATTTTAACTTATTTCACGTTCATTCTAATGCACTTAGTTTATACTAAGAAGATTACAAGTTTGACAGTCGCTGTCTCTTACTTCATTTATTTTATGATTTTGATTTATGTGATTTTGCTGAAAAATATCGGTATCCAAGGCTATTCTTTTAATCCATTATCGTTTATTTCTGACTTTACAAGTGGCAGCCGCTTTGTGCCTATTATGAACCTTGTAATGTTTATACCGTTGGGCTTTCTTTTCCGACCTTCCAAAGAAAATTTTATCCTAGCTTTCTTTGGTTTACTGACGATTGAAACAGCCCAATACGTTTTCCACCTTGGTATTTTTGATTTAGGAGATGTCACCCTTAACCTCTTGAGCATTGGTATTGGCACTATGCTACATCAAACCGCTTTAAGAAAATGGTTAAGTCAACATATCACACAAAAAATAATCAAATTCTCTTAAAAAAATTTAGTATAACACAAAATACTTTACCAGTTAATCACTTTGTGTTATACTATTTTCTGTTAACGTTAATAAATCTATCACAAGGAGGTTGGTATGGCTGAAAAAGTTGATTTAGCATCTGCTTATCGTAGATTAAAAAGTCCCAATATAAAAACACGGAAACGTGCGTTGAAAATCATTCATGATTATAAACGCTTCAAAAAAGCAAATTAATTCCTTACATTATTAATCCCTAACATTGCCAGATTAAAAGACCTATTGCAAGGCTTCCTTCCGCCTGCAATAGGTCTTTTTTGGTTATTATTTTGCCTTCAATGATGACAAAATTTGGGTACGAATGTCTTCGATTCCCTCTGGGTGATTAGGCAAGAAAAGTGTTTGATTGCCTTTAGCCGCAAAAGTATTTAGCGTATCAAGGTATTGGTTGGTCAAAAGGATAGACATGATTTGTTCTTCTGTCATTCCAACATTAGCATCTTTCAATTCTTGGATTGATTCAGCAAGACCATCCACGATAGCCTTACGTTGTTGTGCAATACCAACACCATGCAAACGATCTTTTTCTGCTTCAGCTTCGGCAGCTGTGACAATTTTAATCTTATCAGCATTAGCCAATTCTTGAGCTGCCACACGTTTACGTTGTGCCGCATTGATTTCATTCATTGATTGTTTAACTTCAGCATCTGGTTCAACTTTAGTAATCAATGTTTTAACGATAAGATAACCATAAGTTGACATTTCTTCAGCCACTTGATGTTGTACTTCAAGCGCAATTTCATCTTTTTTCTCAAATAATTCATCCAAAGTCAATTTTGGTACTGATGAACGTAGGGCATCTTCGATGTATGACTTAATTTGAGCTTCTGGACGCATGAGTTTGTAATAAGCGTCGGTAACATTCTGTTCATTAACACGGTATTGTGTAGCAACATTCAAAGTCACAAAAACATTATCCTTGGTTTTCGTTTCCACAACGATCTCAGATTGCAAAAGACGCAACTGAATACGCGCAGCAATTTTATCAATCCCAAACGGCAGACGCACATGCATACCACTACCAGATGTTGTTTGGTATTTCCCAAAACGTTCGATAATAACAACAGTTTGTTGACGTACCACATAAAGCGTGCTAGCAACAACACTCAAAATAACGATAAGAAAAATAGCTAAAACAATTAAAATCATGATAAATCTCCTTTAAAATTATTTCTTTTTACTACTAAAAATCGCACATCCGATAGTAATAAAAGAACAAAAAATAATAAACCACACTGTATTCATAAGATCCCCTCTTGTACCCATCAATTAATACAATTATATTTCATTTCTCTAAAAAGTCAAGCAAAAAGACATAAAAAAAACCTAGTCAGGATGTAAACCATAACTAGGCTTCGTCGTTATCAGACGAGCAAATTATAAAGACTTTCGTTCCCATGTAAATTGATGTAAGAAGGGTCAAATGCTGACAAACGATCAATCAAAGCATTGTAATCATTTTTATCACCTAAAGTAATACCAATCAGAACTGGTCCTCTTCCTTTATTGGCACGTTTGATGTACTCAAAACGCGTAATATCATCATTTGGTCCAAGAATATTATTTACAAATTCACGTAACGCACCTGGACGTTGTGGGAAATTGACCACAAAGTAGTGTTTGACACCGTCGTAAATAAGCGCACGCTCTTCCATTTCTTGCATACGATTAATGTCATTGTTCCCGCCAGAAATGATGCAAACAATTGTTTTTCCTTTGATGTCATCTTTCATCACTTCAAGTGCTGCAATTGACGCTGCTCCAGCAGGTTCTGCGATAATCCCTTGTTTAGAGTACATATCAATCAATGTTTCAGAAATCAAACCTTCGTCCACACCGACCAATTTATCAACATACTTGCGAGCTGTTTCAAATGTTTTATCTCCGACTTTTTGCACGGCAATACCGTCTGCAAATTTATCGATTTCTTCTAATTTGACAGGATGCCCTTTATCAAAGGCAGCACGCATACTACGAGCACCCGAAGCTTCCACACCAACGACTTCAATTTCAGGTGCCACATCTTTAATGTAAGTGGCTACTCCTGAAATCAAACCTCCCCCACCAACTGGAACATAAATTTGATCAAAGACAACACCTTCTTCTTGGGCTTGCTCATAGATTTCATAAGCGACCGTTCCTTGACCAGCTTGAACATCTTCGTCATCAAACGGATCAATAAAGGTCATCCCTTCCGACTTAGTGAATTCTTGTGCAGCTTGTGCGGAAGCATCAAAAGTATCACCAACAAGCTTAATAGTGACGTAAGGTCCACCAAAAAATTTAACTTGTCCAATTTTCTGTTGCGGCGTCGTAACAGGCATAAAAATTGTTGCAGGAATTTTCATCTCGTGACAAGTAAAAGCAACACCTTGTGCATGGTTTCCCGCAGAAGCACAAACCACACCACGTTTTTTCTCCTCATCAGACAACTCATGGATAGCATAATATGCCCCACGAATTTTAAACGAACGCACTTTTTGCATATTTTCACGTTTTAAATAAACTGTTGCACCATATTTTTCTGACAAATAGCGGTCAAAATCAAGCGGTGTACGCTCAACAACACCCTTTAAAACGTCATAGGCATTGACAACATCCTTAGCTAAAATCATAAACCAACCTTCTTATATTCAAAAATTTCGATTTTTCTATGCACACATAGAAAACTTAAAACCATTTAGTCAACTAATAGATAAAAAACCGATGACAAACATCGGCATTTTATCAGTAGGTTTCTTCAAAAATTAGTTATAAATTTTGAATGCGTCGTCATCGTTTTGTCCAACAAATGGCATCGCTTTACGAAGTTCGCTACCCACTTTTTCGATTTCAAGGTCTGCAGCTTCTTTACGGTAAGCTTCAAGTTTTGGACGACCTGCTTTATAGTCATTAACAAAGTCTTCTGCAAATTTACCAGATTGGATATCAGCAAGAACGGCTTTCATATTTTCTTTAACATCTTTAGTGATAACACGTGGTCCTGATACGTAGTCACCAAATTCAGCTGTATTTGAAATTGATTGACGCATTTTCTTGAAACCACCTTCGTAAATAAGATCAACGATAAGTTTCATTTCATGAAGAACTTCAAAGTATGCCAATTCAGGAGCATAACCAGCTTCTGTAAGAACTTCAAAACCAGCTTCGATAAGGGCAGTTAAACCACCACAAAGAACTGCTTGTTCACCGAAAAGATCTTCTTCAGTTTCTTCTTTAAATGTTGTTTCAAGAAGTCCAACACGCGCAGCACCAACACCTTTAGCCCAGTCCATAGCAATATCTTTAGCATTACCAGTAGCATCTTGGTAAACAGCGTAAAGTGCTGGTACACCAAATCCTTCAGTGTAAGTACGGCGTACAAGGTGACCAGGTCCTTTAGGAGCACACATAAAGACATCTACAGTTTCTGGAGCTTTAATATATTCAAAGCGGATATTGAAACCATGGGCAAATCCAAGAGCATTACCAGCTTCAAGGTTAGGAGCAATTTCTTTGGCATAAAGGTCCGCTTGAATTTCATCTGGTGCCAAAATCATGATAACATCTGCAAGTTTAGTTGCTTCTGCTACTTCATAAGTATCAAAACCATCTTCTTTTGCTTTATCAAATGATTTACCATGGCGAACACCAATGATAACATCATGACCTGAATCACGCAAGTTTTGTGCATGGGCATGACCTTGTGAGCCATAACCAATAATAGCAATTTTTTTACCATCAAGAGCTGCTACTTTTACATCTTTTTCGTATTCCATTGTTACTGCCATAATAAATATCTCTTTTCTATTTTTTATTTTAAATGCCCAAGGCATCAGAGTTAACTAAATTAATGTTTATCAAGAAAAATCTCTTGAGAATCCTGTCGCACCTGTGCGAGCAAGATTTTGAATACCATACGGTTTTACTACACGAAGAAGTGCTTCAATTTTATCCGCATCACCTGTTACCTGAATCGTAATTGATTTTGGAGCAACATCAACAACACTGGCACGGAATGGCTGAATAACAGCCAGAATTTCAGCACGTTTGCTTGTTGGCGCTGTTAACTTAACCAAAATGACTTCACGTTCTAAGTGAGGAATATCCGTAATATCACGGACACGCAGAACATCAATTAAACGATTTAACTGTTTAATAATCTGTTCAACTTCTTCCAAACTCTCAACATCAATGATAATTGTAATTCGGGAAATGTTTGGTTCCATAGTATGCCCGACTGAAATAGACTCAATATTAACCTGACGTCGTGAAAGAACACCTGTAAAACGGTTAAGAACACCTGTTGAATTTTGAAGCTTAGCTGTCAACATTCTACGCATTAAACTTCACCCCCAACATCTCACTATTTGATTTACCAGTTGGAACCATCGGATAAACGTGTTCACGATTAGAAATCGCAACCTCAACTAACATTGGCTTATTCTCAGTAATAACTTTCAAATCTTCTTCCAAAGTGTTAGGATTTGTAAACTTATAATGAGCAATGCCGTAAGCTTCTGCCATTAATTGGAAATTTGGTTCGTCATCAAATGTTGATTCGCTACGGTGTTCATCATAGAATGATTCTTGCCACTGACGAACCATACCAAGTGAATGATTGTTAATCAAGACTACCTTAATTGGAACACCGTAACCATTTAGCAATGCCAACTCTTGGTTAGTCATTTGGAAACCACCATCACCAACAAAGACGATAACTTCTTTATCAGGATTGGCTAGTTTAGCACCAATAGCAGCAGGAATTCCAAATCCCATTGTTCCTAATCCACCAGATGTAATGAGTTGACGTGCATTTTTATATGGGTAGAATTGTGCTGCCCACATTTGATGTTGACCAACGTCGGTAACAACGATAGCATCCCCATTTGTTATCTTACCAATTGCTGTAATAGCATGCTGTGGTTTGATAATCGTTTCATCGAAATCATAGCTAAATGGTGCTTTTGCTTTATTAGCAAGAACTGATTCTGTCCAATCATCGTGACGTGTCTTAACTTCATCTGCTTCAAGGAGAATTTCCAAAGCACGTTTGGCATCACCTACGATAGGAATCTGTGTTTTTACAACTTTCCCAATTTCTGCAGGGTCAATATCAACGTGAGCTACAACTGCTTTTTTCGCAAATGTCTTTGGATTTCCTGTTAAGCGGTCCGCAAAACGGCAACCAAAATTAATCATAAAATCACACTGCGTTAACGCCATATTAGACGCGTATGAACCATGCATTCCTCCCATACCCAAAGATAAGGGATGATCAATTGGCATAGCTCCCAAGCTTAATAACGTAGAAACAACTGGAATATTATAACGTTCGGCAAAGGCAATTAATTCTTGCGAAGCCCCTGCATAGTTAACGCCACCACCAGCGATAATCAACGGTCTTTTAGCCTTTTTCAATTGAGTTAAAATTTTCTTCACTTGAAGCACATTAGGTTCAACCGTTGGCTGATAGCTAGGAAGATTAACCGTTGGGTCATGATAAAAGCTTGTTTTCGTCTCTGAAACGTCTTTTGGCAAATCAATAACAACTGGACCTGTACGCCCTGTTGTTGCGATATGAACGGCTTCTGTTACAATGCGAGGCACATCCGCAACATCGCGAATTTGATAATTGTATTTTGTAATTGGCATTGTGATACCGATAATATCAGCTTCCTGAAAAGCATCTTTCCCAATACCTGACATTCCAACCTGTCCAGTAAAGACAAGCATTGGAACACTGTCACTCATCCCGTCAGCAATACCAGTGATGGCGTTAGTTGCACCTGGACCACTGGTTACAATGGCAACCCCAAGTTTTCCTGTTGATTTAGCATATCCTTCTGCTTCGTGGAGGGCTCCTTGCTCATGACGTGCCAAAATATGGCGAATACCATCAAAATTATATATAGCGTCATAAAGCGGTAAAACAGCTCCACCAGGATAGCCAAAAATTGTATCTATTCCCAGACTAGCTAAGGTCTCCAATAGCAATTCTGATCCGTTTTTGGATTCTTTTAATCTAATCTGTTTCACAAAGTCCTCCTTTGCATGTAAATTCCGAATTATCTAAAAATTCCAACAGCTTGTTACTATAATAACATTTAAAAAAAATAAAGCAAGTGAAAGTGAGCAAATATTTGTCCACTTTCACAAATTATTTTTAACTTTATTCTTTATCCTGACTTTCACGTTCAGCTTTACGTTCTTCAAATTCTTCTTGGGTCATCATTGAACCACCAAAATTCGCAGATGAGGCGAAAGCCGTGTAACGACGTAACCAACCGCTTGAAATTTTTGATTTGAATGGTTTTAAGTGTTTACGACGTTCTGCTAGTGTTGCATCATCAACAAGCAAATCCAGTGTACGATTAGTCAAATCAATATAGATTTCATCACCGTCTTCGATAAGGGCGATATTACCACCTTCTGCCGCTTCTGGTGAAACGTGACCAATCGCAATACCACGTGTTGCCCCAGAGAAACGACCGTCTGTAATCAATGCTACATCTTTACCAAGTCCACGTCCGACGATTTTAGAGGTTGGCGCAAGCATTTCTGGCATACCTGGACCACCTTGAGGTCCTTCGTAACGAATAACGACAACGTGACCTTTTTTAACCGTTCCATTATCAATTAATTCAAGGGCTTCATCCTGTGAATCACAACAGATAGCCTTACCACGGAAGGTTTTAACAGATGGATCAACCCCACCGACCTTGATAACAGCGCCATCTTGGGCAATGTTTCCGTAAAGAATTGACAAACCACCTACTGGTGAAATTGGACTTTCAAGTGGGTGAATGATTTCCTCATTTTTGATTTCTGCGCCAGCTACATTTTCTTTCAATGTTTTACCTGTAACTGTAATGCGGTCACCCTTAATTGTTCCTTTTTTAATCAATTGATTGATAATTGCTGAAATACCGCCAGCTTCTTGAACATCGTGCATGGTATAAACGCTTGATGGTGCAATTTTAGACAGATATGGCGTTTTCTTAGCAATTTCATTAATATCTTTTAGATTGTACTCAATACCTGCTTCACGCGCAATCGCAAGGGTATGAAGAACCGTATTGGTTGAACCACCCATAGCCATATCAAGGGCAAAAGCATCATCAATAGCTTCTTTTGTGATAATATCACGTGGACGCAAATTATTTTTGACATTGTCCATCAAATGTTTTGCTGCTTGGCGTACCAATTCACGACGTTGGTCAGAAACAGCAAGAACCGTACCGTTTCCAGGAAGAGCAAGACCAAGCACTTCCATAAGAGAGTTCATCGAATTAGCTGTGAACATTCCCGCACAAGAACCACAAGTTGGGCAAGCATTTTGTTCTAGATAATCTAATTCTGTTTTTGACATATCGCCAGCTTGATATGTTCCGACCGCTTCAAAAAGGCTTGATAAAGTCGCTTGATGTCCAGTCATATCAACGCCACCTTTCATTGGTCCACCTGAACAGAAAACTGCAGGAACATTTGTACGAAGGGCAGCTAGAATCATCCCTGGCGTAATTTTATCACAGTTTGGAATGTAGAAAACACCGTCAAACCAATGCGCATTAATAACTGTCTCAGCAGCATCCGCAATAATTTCACGTGATGGAAGGCTATAACGCATCCCAATATGCCCCATAGCAATCCCGTCGTCAACACCAATTGTATTAAATTCAAAAGGAATACCACCCATTTCACGAATAGCTTCCTTGGCGACATCTGCCAACTCACGCAAATGAACATGTCCAGGAACAATATCAATGTAAGAATTACAAATTGCGATAAATGGTTTTTGCATGTCTTTAGCAGATTTTACTTGCCCGGTTGCATAAAGAAGACCACGGGCTGGTGCTTTATCCACACCTACCTTAATCATGTCACTTCTCATCTGTTTTCTCCTATCAATTAAATCTTACACTCCATGTTAACACTTTATAAAATAAAGTCAAGATAATTTTCAGAAAATTTTGTTAGTTGAAAATTTTTTCTCTTTTCAAAATATAAGCACCGTTTTCTATTATATAATAGGATAAATTGATTCTATTATAGATAAAACTATTTTCCTATAAAAACAACACATTTCTTACATAGGTATTGCTCTTTGAGGGCAGAAAAAAAGAGCCTGAATTGTTCAGACTCTCTTTATTATGTTTTTATTCAACACTCATCAAGTATGGATAAACTGGTTGTTTACCATCATGAATTTCAACTTCAACATCTTCGTAAGTTGATTCAAGATATTCAGAAATTTCTTCTGCTAATTCTTGATTTCCTTCTTCACCAACGTAAATAGTGATGATTTCACTATCTTCGTCAATCATTTTGGCAAATGTTTCTTTCAATGTAGTTGTCATATCTGGATTTGAAACCACGATTTTACCATCAACCATACCAAGGTTGTCATCTTTGTGGATTTCAAGACCATCAATAGAAGTATCGCGAACAGCAAGTGTCACACTACCGCTAACAACATCAGAAAGGCTAGCAGTCATTGCTTCAACATTTTCTTCCAATGATTGTGCGGGGTTGAAAGCTAACAAGCTTGTAAATCCTTGAGGTACAGTACGTGTTTCAACAACTGCTGCTGGCACTTCAGACACTTCTGCTGCTGATTGTGCAGCCATGAAGATATTTTTGTTATTTGGCAAGATAATAACATTTTTAGCGTTAACAGCATCAATCGCTTTAACAATATCTTCTGTTGATGGGTTCATTGTTTGACCGCCAGAAATAACGTAGTCAACGCCTTGTGATTTGAAGATATCAGCTAAACCGTCACCAGCACATACTGCAACAATAGCAAAATCTTTTTCTTCTTGGCTAATAGCTACTGCTTGGTCTTTTTCAAGAACAGCGTCGTGTTGGTTACGCATGTTATCAACTTTAACTTTTTTAAGCGCACCATATTTAAGCCCTTCTTGAAGAACAAGGCCTGGATCTTCAGTATGGACGTGAACTTTAGCAATTTCATCGTCGTTAACAAGGATAAGTGAGTCACCTAAACCACTCAAATAACCTTGGAACTCTTCATAGTTAAACTCTTTAACATAAGTAGGACCTTGTTTAAGTGCAACCATGATTTCAGTACAATAACCGTATTTAATGTCTTCAGTTGCAACGTGTTCAGCTACTGATTTGTGGTGTTCAGCATTAATCATTTCAGTCATTACCGCTGGAGTTGCTTTGAAATCTTCAGAAGCAATGTATTCACCAGTCAAAGCAGCTAAAAATCCTTCATAAATAAAGACTAAACCTTGGCCACCTGAGTCGACAACACCAACTTCTTTCAAAACAGGAAGCATTTCTGGTGTTTTAGCCAAAGCACGTTTAGCACCATCAAGTGCAGCACGCATTACTTCAACAGCATCGTCAGTTTCTTCAGCTTTCTTAAGAGCGGCAGTTGCTGCTCCACGAGAAACAGTTAAAATAGTACCTTCAACAGGTTTCATAACAGCTTTATAAGCTACTTCTACCCCTGATTGGAAAGCATGAGCTAAATCTTGACCGGTTAACTCTTCTTTATCTTTGATTGCTTGACCAAAACCACGGAATAATTGAGATGTGATAACACCTGAATTACCACGTGCTCCCATCAAAAGACCTTTTGATAGAATTTGTCCAACTTCTCCAACAGTACTTGCAGGTTTATCTGCAACCTCTTTGGCACCATTTTCAATTGTCATTCCCATGTTTGTTCCTGTATCACCGTCTGGGACAGGGAAAACATTAAGGGAGTTTACATATTCTGCTTGATTTCCAAGACGTGTGCTAGCAGCTTGAACCATTTCTTGGAATAAACTGGTTGTAATATTTGACACTAATCTTCTCCTACAACTTTAATATTTTGTACGTAAACATTCACCGTATCTGCTGAAAGGCCAAGTTGGTTTTCGAGGTTGAACTTGACACGTTCCTGAATGTTTTTTGATACCTCAGAAATTTTTACACCATATGACATTACAGTGTAAACATCGACTGAAATACCACTTTCTGTTGATTTGACAACAACACCTTTTGCGTAGTTTTCTTTACGCAGAAGCGCTTGAAAATTATCCTTAAGAGCACTTTTACTTGCCATACCAACAACACCAAAAATTTCTGTTGCGGAACCTCCAACAACAGTTGCAATAACGTCGTCAGATAACTCAATTTGGCCATCTTTTGTATTAATTTTCACAGTCATATTTACTACCTCAAAAGTTTTTATCAGTTTATTTTACCATATATTAGCCATCTTGTAAAAAATAATAAAAGATTACCGGCTACAAAACAAAGAAAAAAGCCTTTCGGCTTTTCATTTTATACGCGTTCTACTTTACCAGATTTAAGCGCACGAGCTGATGCCCAAACTTTTTTAGGTTTTCCATTAACAAGAATAGTAACTTTTTGAAGATTTGGTTTAACTGCACGTTTTGTTTTGTTCATTGCGTGTGAACGGTTGTTTCCTGATACAGTCTTACGACCTGTGAAATAACAAACCTTAGCCATATTTATCTGCGTCCTCCTACTTAGATTATAGGTGCTTTACACCACATACCATAAAATAATATCATATTCACCATGTTTTCGCAAGCTTTTTAGCAAACAATCAGCAAAAATAATTGCGAAAGCACTAACAATTTCCCAGCTTCAAACTGATTTCCGCCAGAAATTCTAAAACATTTTGTAAACAAAAAATCCTGATGATTATCAGGATCTAAAATTATCTGCCGATTGCAGGAATCGAACCTACGACCTACGCGTTACGAGTGCGTTGCTCTACCGACTGAGCTAAATCGGCTAACAGGTTCATTATAGCACTCACTAAATAATTGTCAACAAAAGAGCTAAGTTTTTTAACGAAACGAAGTCTGATTAAGCTTTGTTAGTTTTTATACTACCATATGGTTTTTCATTAAATCTTATCAGTTTCCCCGAACCATTCAATAAATTTCCCTACTCATCAAACCTAAAATTATATTCGATATTTCTCTTTGATATATTTAGCAATATTATCTGAATCTGGATATATGAATTTTCTATTTATTCCAATACTGTCTAATTCATTTAATATTTGATTTTTGCTTTTTATGATTATTTCATAATCAAAATCAATTTGTTGAATTACCTCTTTTACAACATTTAAACCCGAGTCGCCATCTGATGGATTTAAAATAGAATATTTGTCAGTACTCATTTGATAAATAAACAAAGCTTGCTGATTTTTTAATCTATCAAAGGTTATTGAAGGTTTATAAATAATTTTCGGAAAAGGTGGAAACTTCTCATCTCTTATTTCATAGGCCATTATAAAAAGTAATATTAGAGGTGTATTATCCCCCAATTCAGACATTAAATCATAGCGCGGATCTTTTTCATTTTTATCAGGATATATTTTAACTTCCTTAGTAAATTTTAAGCTTTTAAATTCAGAGTAAAATTTTTCCAGCTCGTCTATTTCTGTTTTTTCACTATATTTATCCAATAACTCCATTAATTCATATATATTGTCCTTATTTTTCAATATATTCGATTGATGATGAATTATTGTTTCTAAAACTCCTTTACGATGAGCTTTTAAAATATACTTACATAATTTTAATTTCGAATTTAAATGTGAATAATTATCATTAATATCTTCAAGTATTAAAAGGCTAAAAAAATCTCCATACATCAAATTATAGAATTGCGTATTTTGGAATTTAATATAACTGCCACCACTTTGCTGAAAGGATAGACTTGCTATATTAAACTCTTCTTTTATCGAAATTATATCAACTTCTTTATCAAATAGTTTAGAAGTAAGAGGATCTGAAATATGTGTGTCATTCTTAATAACATACACAATTCCATCAGAATCCCTATTAGATTCACATGCAAAATACAATGCTACTAAAGGGTTTTCAGTAACATCTATTAGTTCAGTAGGTAAACCATGATGCTGACAATAAGCTATAAAGTTTTCTCTACTATCGGAATCTAAAGAATAACCAACTTCTCTAAAATATTCTTTTTTCGTTTTTTTTAATAACTCTGGAAATTTATTTTTTCTATAACCACTAGCCAGTAATGGTGTTTTATATTTTTCGCTTTCTCCTCTAAAGAAAAAACTTTCACTGCTTGAGGATATCTTTTTTAGTATTGTCATAAAGTCAATCAGACTTGAAATCTCATATTTTTCCATATTTTTATTATATCACAAAAAAAGTGGTCTACAATATAACAATGCCTTATAGTAAATGATATTCTTTACTCTATTTTTAGCTACTGAGTAGCTAAAAAAACTTCCCGTTTGGGAAGTTTTTTTAACGAAACGAAGTTTGATTAAGCTTTGTTAGCTGAACCAAATACGTCGATACGTTCTTCAACAGCTTCTGTAATAGCTTCGAAACCTGGTTTCAAGAATTTACGTGGGTCGAAGAGTTTTTTCTTATCGTATTCTTCTTCGTTTGCTTCGTATTCAGCAACAAATTTACGAGTAGCTTTAGCGAATGCAAGTTGACATTCAGTGTTAACGTTAACTTTAGCTACACCAAGTTTGATAGCTGCTTGAATTTGATCGTCAGGGATACCTGATCCACCGTGCAATACGATTGGGAATCCAGGAACAGCAGCAGTTAATTTTTCAAGGTGATCAAGGTGAAGACCTTTCCAGTTTGCTGGGTATGGACCGTGGATGTTACCGATACCTGCTGCAAGGAAGTCGATTCCTGTAGCAACCATAGCTTTAGCATCTTCGATTGGAGCAAGTTCGCCGTCACCGATGATACCGTCTTCTTCACCACCGATAGTACCAACTTCAGCTTCAACTGAGATACCTTTAGCGTGTGCTTTAGCAACAACTTCTTTAGCTTTTTCAAGGTTTTCTTCAAGTGGAAGGTGTGAACCGTCGAACATAACTGAAGTGTAACCAACTTCGATACATTCTAATGCATCTTCAAAATGACCGTGGTCAAGGTGAATAGCAACTGGTACAGTGATACCCATTGATTCTACAAGGTTTTCAATAAGTGCTTTACAAAGTTTGTAACCACCCATGTATTTTGCAGCACCCATTGAAGTTTGGATAAGGATTGGAGCTTTTTTAGCTTCTGCTGCACGTAAAATTGCTTGAGTCCATTCAAGGTTGTTTGTGTTAAATCCACCAACTGCATATCCGTTGTCACGGGCTGCTTTGACAAATTTTTCCGCTGAAACGATTGCCATTATATAGGCCTCCTATTTATTTTTTGGGATAATCCCTTTTACACGTACATTTTATCACAAATCTCATCAGATTGCTAGCGTTACTTGAAATTTGACTGATTTTCTATGAAAAAACGCCCACAAATGACAAAATTTACTGAAAATGAAAGCCTTATTTCATACTATTATTTTCCATTGAAAACAAAAAAAGACAAGCCTTTGCTTGTCTGCTCTGCGGAAAGAGGGACTTGAACCCTCACGATCTAAAGCGATCACAGGATCCTTAGTCCTGCGCGTCTGCCAATTCCGCCATTTCCGCTGTTCCTTAACAACATATAAAATTATATCAACTTATCTTTTTGCTGTCAACACTATTTTTCATATTTTTTCAAGAAAGTTGAAATTTTTTCAATGTATGCTTGAGGATCAGTTTCAAAGGATTTGGCATGTCCCACACCTTTAACGATATACAATTCTTTCTCGCCTTGTGTGGCTTGATAATTCTTGTAAACCATACTTGTTGGCACAAAAGTATCATCACTGCCATGGATGAAAAGAACTGGACGTGTGTTATTTTTTAATTGATTCACACTACTTGCTTGACCGTAAGAAAAGCCTGCACGAATTTTTGAAATGGCAGATACTTCATAAAGAATTGGGAAAGCTGGGAGATTATACATTTCTTTAGCTTGATATTTTAACTCATCCCAGACACTACTATAACCACAATCTTCAATAATATTAACAACTTGGTCAGGCAAACTTTCTTCACCAGAAGCCATCATAACCGTTGCTGCTCCCATAGAAACACCAAACAAGGTAATTTCGCTGTCTGAATTTTGTTCAACTAGCAGCTCCGCCCATTTTATGACGTTTAAGCGGTCGTTCCAGCCATATCCAATGATTTGCCCTTCGCTGTCACCATGCGACATATTATCGGGCATAAGGACATTGTAACCTAGCTCATGAAACATCCATGCATAAGGCTTCATATCTTCCTTATCGTTTGTAAAACCATGAACAACAATAACCGTTTTATTTGTTGCTGTTTCTGCAGGAACATACCAAGCATCTTGTTTTAAACCTTGGTTGGTCATCCAAAGCGTTTCCTTTGTCAGTTGGTCAAAACTCTGCTCATAGGCGTAGAGAGGATTGTCTTTTGAACGACCACTATTATTAATGAATGATTTTTCTTCACGAATTTGTGCTACATGGAAAAAATAAAAACTTGCTCCGACACTTACTACAAAAAGTAAAGCAATAATTCCTAATAAAACACGACGTTTTCTAATTCTTATTTTTCTCATGCTCACTATTATACTATTTTTTCCTAAAAATAAAAGGGGTACAGATTCATTAGAATTGTATTATCAAAAAAACACTCCCAAGCTTTTAGCTTAAAGAGTGTTAATCTGTTTTAGTGATTATTTGCTGTTTTCAATCGCTGCTGTCACAAAAGCTGTGTAAAGCTCTTCTGGACGGTTTGGACGACTTTGAAGTTCTGGGTGATATTGAGCAGCCACGAAGAATTTTTTCTCTGGCAATTCAACAACTTCCATCAAGCGGTTATCTGGTGATACGCCTGAGAAAACAAAACCTGCTTCTTCAAATTGGTCACGGAATTTAGTGTTAAATTCGTAACGGTGACGGTGACGGCGTTGAACAACTTCTTGATTGTTGTAAGCTTGTGCTGCACGTGAACCTGGTTTTAATTTACATGGGTAAAGCCCAAGGCGAAGTGTTCCACCCATATCTTCGATGTCAATTTGGTCACGCATAATATCAATAATTGGATATTTAGTATCTGGATCAAGTTCGGCTGAATTTGCACCTTCCAAGTTCAATACGTTGCGAGCAAATTCCACACAAGTCAATTGCATACCAAGACAGATACCAAGCATTGGCACGTCTTTTTCACGCGCATAGCGGATTGCTTCGATTTTACCTTCTGTACCACGTTGACCAAATCCACCTGGGACGATGATCCCATCAGCATCACCAAGCATTTCTTCAACATTGTCAGCTGTAAGATCGTTGGCATTAACCCATTTAAGGTCAATAGCCGTATCATTAACATAACCTGAGTGTTTAAGAGCTTCAACAACTGAAAGGTAAGCATCTGGCAATTCAACATATTTACCAACAAGAGCAATCTTAGTTGATTTTTTAAGATTCATAATCTTATCAACCATTGCAGACCATTCTGACATATCAGCTTTTGGCACATCCAATTTCAAGTGGTCACAAACGATTTGGTCCATGTTTTGAGCTTGCATGTTAAGTGGAATTTGATAAATGTGATCCACATCAAGCGATTCAATAACAGCTTCTGGAGCAACATCACAGAATTGTGCCAACTTATTTTTAATGTTTTGACCAGCTGGTTTTTCTGTACGGATAACCAACATATTAGGTTGAATCCCAAGGCCACGCAATTCTTTAACAGAATGTTGTGTTGGTTTAGTTTTCATTTCACCAGCAGCTTTAAGGTATGGAAGAAGCGTTGTGTGAATGTACATAACATTGTCAGCACCAACATCTGCTTTCATTTGGCGAAGGGCTTCAAGGAATGGAAGACTTTCAATATCACCAACTGTACCACCAACTTCTGTGATGATAACATCAGAATCAGTTGTTGTCGCGGCACGTTTGATTTTTTCTTTCAAAGCGTCTGTGATGTGTGGAATAACTTGGACAGTTGCACCAAGATATTCACCTTTACGTTCTTTACGAAGAACTTCGCTATAAATTTTACCAGTTGTTACATTAGAATATTTGTTAAGGTTGATGTCAATAAAACGTTCATAGTGACCAAGGTCAAGGTCAGTTTCAGCACCATCGTCTGTCACGTAAACTTCACCGTGTTGATAAGGGCTCATTGTACCTGGGTCAATGTTAATATAAGGGTCAAATTTTTGGATAGTTACTTTAAGACCGCGATTTTTCAAAAGACGACCAAGACTTGCAGCCACGATTCCCTTACCGATAGAAGAAACAACACCACCTGTAACAAAAATATACTTAGTCATTAAATAAAACTCCTTTTAAATAAAATGATAGCAAACGATAAGTGCTTGAAGATTAAGAATAACAACAAATCAAAACATCCATAAGATATTTGATAAAAAAGTAAATAAACATTTACTTTTAGGAAAACAAAAATAGCTCCCTAAAAAGTTAGGGAGCTTTCATACGACCTCTAAAAAAAGAGGTGCCCGAATAATAATATAAACTATCCTGTGGCGTTTGTCAAATGATAATTGACAACTTTTTTTAATTTAGTAAAAAACTAATGCTGATGATTACTCTTCGTCTAAATCATCGTCTTCGTCGTCTTCTTCGTTGATGTCAACTTCTTCGTCCAAATCTTCATCTGGAATAATTTCGTTGATTTCTGAATCGTATGACTCAACTTCTGATTTTTCGTCATCTGGATTTTCTTCATCGTATTCTAAATCAGATGATTCAGGTGTGAAATCTTCATCTTCTGGATCATCATCTGAATAATCAATGGCATCTTCATCACCATCCATGAAGGCATTAACACGTTTTGGTTTGCGTTTTGGTGCTCCATTTTCATCTTCTTCAAGAGTGATGATTTCTTCGTCAATTTCATCAATAGCATACCATGAACGGAGCCCCCATTTGTTATCCCCAAGTGGAATAAAACTTCCGTCAACGTTCAATGCAGAATAAAAATATGGCAATGCTTCACGAATTTCTGCATCTGATTTTTCAAGGTAGTTTTGGATCTCATTTACAAGATCGCTGAAATACATTTCATGATCACGTCCACGTTCTTCTAAAATCGCACGGGCAACTTCAATCATTGAAAGTTCGCTTTTTTCTTGTCCAGCAAATACTTCTAATTCCAAGGTAGTTCTCCTTATTATTTAGGATATGAGCAAATAGCCACAAAAACCCTATTATCTTAATTTTCGTTACTCTCTATTTTACGCTAATTTTGTCAATTCGTCAAAAGATTTATAAGAATTTCTGATAAAGGGCATAAAAAGCCAAGTAATCTTACGATTACCTGACTTTATAGGTATTTATCTAAGATAAATTATTTTACTTTTGCAGTGCTTGTGACAACGTCAACAGCTTTCTTCATAGCGATGTCGTGTTTAAGCATATCAGCTGAAAGAAGATTACGAACTTGTTCAACTTCCATGTTGTATTCTGAAGCAAGGTCGTTGATTTCTTTTTCGATTTCTTCGTCAGAAGCTTCAAATCCTTCAGCTTTAGCGATAGCTTCGATAACAAGGTTAGTTTTAACACGTTTGTCAGCGTCAGCTTCGTATTGTTTGTGAAGGTCTTCTTCAGTTGTACCAGTCAATTGGAAGTACATTTCTGGAGAGATACCTTGACGTTGCATGTTGCCCATGAATTCGTTCATAGCACGGTGCACTTCGTCATGTACCATTTCTTCTGGCAATTCAACGATTTCAGCGTTAGCAACTGCCAATTCAAGTGCAGCACCTTCAACAGCGTCATCGTATGCAATTTCTTTAGCTGCTTCAAGTTCTTTACGGTATTTAGCTTTCAATTCGTCAAGAGTTTCAACTTCTTCGTCGATGTCTTTAGCTAATTCGTCGTCAAGAGCTGGAACTTCTTTAGCTTTAACTTCGTGAACAGTTGTTACGAATTTAGCGTCTTTACCAGCAAGGTCTTCTGCTTGGTAGTTTTCTGGGAATGTTACATTAACATCAACAGTTTCACCAGCTTTAGCACCTACTAATTGGTCTTCAAAACCAGGGATGAATTGACCTGAACCAAGTTCAAGTGAGAAGTTATCACCTTTACCACCGTCAAATTCAACACCGTCAACTGAACCTACGAAGTCAATAACAACTGTATCCCCAAGTTCTGCAGCGTCTTCTTTGATGATAAGTTCAGCAAGGTTGTTGCGTTCGCGTTCAACTTTTTCGTCAACTTCAGCATCAGTTACTTCTTTTGTAGCTTCAACTGAAACTTCAAGGTCTTTATAGTCGCCAAGTTTTACTTCTGGTTTTGTAACAACTTCTGCAGTCAATGTCCATTCTTGACCTTTTTCCATTGATTGGATGTCAATTTTTGGTTGAGCAACAACATCAAGGCTAAGTTCAGCAACTGCTGCTTCGTATGCTGCTGGAAGAATAGCGTTCAAAGCATCTTCGTAAAGTGCTTCTTCACCAAATTTTTGGTTAAATACGGCACGTGGCATGTGTCCTTTACGGAATCCAGGTGCGTTTAAATTTTTCTTAACTTTGTTGAAAGCTTGATCAAGAGCTGGTTGGATTTTATCTTGACCGATTGTGAATGTAATCACGCCACGGTTAGTAGCTTTGTTTTCAAATGATACAGACATGAAGTCATTTCTCCTTAAAATTTTATATACAGTTTAGTTTACCATATTTTACGGGCTTTTAAAAGTTTTTTGTGTAAAAATCCTAGATCAATCGCCACTCTATTTGCGGAATTGCTGCGTATTAGATAGGCTCCTAATGACATTGCAGTCAACTTTTCTCATTTTACTGTCCTACATAAAACTTTTGGTAATTCTTAATTTATATTAAAAACTTGCTTGCTATTCGTTTTTTTAATAAACTAAGGGTATGAATATTATCTCTAAATATCTCGAACAATTACAAATCGAACAAATCGCTGTGGATCTTATTTCTAAGGCGGTTTCATTGATACTTCTTTTTCTATTTTTCTTAATTGTAAAGCGTGTTGCTGATTTTATTTTTAAACATGCGGTAGAAAAATCAATTACGCTTTCGCGCCAAACGGAAGCTCGCCAAAAGACAATCAGCAAACTTTTGCACAACATCATGAACTACACCATCTACTTTTTCCTACTTTATTGGGTGTTGAGTATTCTTGGTGTTCCAGTTTCTAGTTTATTGGCTGGTGCTGGTCTTGCTGGGGTCGCTATTGGGCTTGGTGCACAAGGCTTTTTAACTGACGTGGTTAACGGATTCTTTATTCTTCTTGAAAATCAATTTGAAGTCGGTGATTCTGTCGTTATTGGAACAGTTGAAGGAAATATTTCAAGCGTCGGTATTCGTACCACACAAATTCGCGGTTTCGACGGAACACTTCATTTCATTCCTAATCGTAATATTACTGTTGTTTCTAACAAATCACGTGGTGATATGCGTGTTCAGATTGATATTCCAATCTACGCTCACACAGACTTAGAAAAAATCTCAAATATCATTAAGACGATCAACAAAGAACAGCTACCATCTTATCCTGAAATCGTTGGTAGTCCAACCATTTTAGGACCACGTACAAATAGCACTGCACAACTTGTTTTCCGTGTTGATATTTTCGTGCAAAATGGCAAACAAAGTTACATTTATTCTAACTTTTACCGTCTTTACCAAGAAGCGCTTTTGGAAAATGACATTGCATTGCCAACGATGTATGCCAACCCGACACTTACAAAATAGAATATTATATCATAAAAGAGGACGCCAACCGTCCTCTTTATTTATTTTTAAAATTTTCGAATTGGGTCTGATGTATAGGTTGCACGCGCGCCACCAATTAATTTTGGTCGGCTCGCTAAAGCAGTCACATGAGCACCGCCCAACTCACGTTGCACTGGAATTAGCGGCACTTGTACGCGCTTGACATGCATACCAATAAAGGTATCTCCAATATCTAGCCCAGCATGTGCCACGATTTCTTCAATCTCAACAGGATCTTGCATGAACTTGAAAGCAGCGACTTGTCCACTTCCGCCCGCATGCAGATTTGGAATAACATTAACGATTTCTAATTCTTTTTTCTCAGCTAATTCGCGTTCAACCGTCAAAGCACGATTTAAATGTTCACAACCTTGCACAGCTAGATAAATCCCACGCTCCTTCAACACCTCTAAAATCGTCTTAACAATCACTTCACCGATTTCAGCACTGCTATTTTTCCCAATCAAACCACCTGCAACCTCACTTGAGGACAAGCCAAGAACAAAAATTTGACCTTTTTTAATAGCAGAGCGTTCAACAATATCAATCACAATAGCACGTGTTTGCTTTTCTAATTCTTGTAGGTTCATGTCAATCCTCCTTTTACTTCATTATACACTAATGTTTTTCAAAACGCAGATAAGCAAGATAGACAAGGTAACCAACAAACATTCCAAAGAAATTTTGTAAAACATTTCCTAAAATACCTGCCCAAGCAGCACCCAAGCCATACCCCAACAGCAAGGCGGCTACAAAATACCAGCCAATCATTGAAACACTAGCTAGTACAAGACCCAGAATACGTTTTTTCCCATTCCAGCCTGCAAAAAATCCTTGTGCCCCATGTGCAATCAGACTATGAAACATATATTGTGGATAGCCCAGCAAAAGGTCAATAAGAAAGCCAGATAAGCCACCGACAATTGCTCCAGATTTTGAACCTAAATAATAAGCAGTAAAATAAATTCCAACATCTAACAAGGTCAAATAACCTGTTGGGGTTGGAACATGAATGTAAGCCAAAACAACACTCAAAGCTGTCAAAACAGCCATTAAGGTTAAGTCACGCGTATTAGTTTTCTTCATAATTTTGTTTCACTCCATATTGGTCTGAATGACGAATCGCTTGATAAACGAACTCTTTAGATTGTTCAACAGCAGCTTTGGCAGACTTTCCAAGTACTAATTGGCTTGCAATGCTTGAAGCGAATGTACAACCAGCACCGATATTATTATTTTCAAGGACAGGTGTCTCAAAAACAGTCACGTTTTCACCGTCGTAAAAAACGTCAATCGCTTTTTCCTTACTTAATCGGTTGCCACCTTTAACAACCACGTTTTTCGCTCCTAACTGGTGCAATTTTTTCGCCGCAGCTTTCATATCATCCAAAGTTTTGATTGAGGTTTGGGTCAATAGCTCAGCTTCTACCAAATTCGGCGTGATAATGGTCACATATGGAAAAAATTTCAAGAGTTCATCACGAAGCGCTGAAACTTCAACATCATGTTTTTCTTTACAAACCAAAACTGGGTCAAGAACAATCGGAATTCCAACGTGCGATTTAACGAATTCAAGTGCTAAATCAGCAACTTTCACGTTTGGCAACAAACCAAGTTTTATCCCTGAAAAAGGAACATCTTTGAGACTATTTAATTGGTGAGAAAAGACTGTCTCATCTGTAGCAAAAACATCAAATCCATTTTCTGTCAATGCCGTTAAGCAAGTTACCGCTAGAAAACCATGCAAATGATTGGTTGTATAGGTTGCCAAATCAGCATAGAGACCACCGCCACTAAAAATATCATTTCCTGAAATGGCTAAAATGTACTTATTCGTCATAATTAATCTCCTTTAAATAAAGACCATTCCCCGCTGCCGTAGGACCTGCTAAATCACGATTTTTCGACTCTAAAACCGTCTTAATCTGACTAACTGGCATACGACCATTACCGATTTTCAACAAGGTTCCAACCATATTGCGAACTTGCTTGTAAAGAAAGCCATTGCCACTGAATGTAAACACAAAGAAACCTGTTTTGTCATCAATAGCAACTGTTGCTCGCGTAATCGTGCGAACTTTATTTTCAACAGAAGTCCCAGAAGCCGTGAAACCTGTAAAATCATGCGTCCCTACCAAATCCTTAATGGCTTCTTGCATACTTGTCAAATCTAGGGGATAAGGATAATGCGTCGCATAATATCGCATCATTGGATTTTTGGGTCGTCCAGCATCTACTAAAAACTCATAAGTCTTGCTGTGCTTATTGTAACGGGCATGAAACTCATCACTGACCTGCTCGACTTTCACCACATCTATATCTTCTGGAGACTGCGTATCCAAACCAAATCGTAATTTTTCCACATCACGCGCCTGTGGCAAATCAAAATGTACGACCTGTCCATAAGCATGCACCCCTGAATCTGTACGACCAGCACCATGCACTTTAACTGGATTACCACTATTTAATTTCTGTAATGTTTTTTCTAATTCTTCCTGAACAGAACGCTCACTCGGCTGTCGTTGAAAGCCAGCAAAAAGCCTACCGTCATAGGAAATTGTTGCTTTATATCTTACCATGAGTGTATTTTATCATCTTAACAAAAGACTTTCCAGAAAATTTAGAACAAACTGTCCCCATACAGAATTTTACATAAAAAAGAAATTGGAAATGTTAGTTTCCAATCTCTGTGAGAGTTTATTCACCGTCAAAGGCGTCTTTCATTTTGTTAAAGAATCCTTTTTTCTTAGGATTAACAACTTTGTCACCACCTGCTGCTGCGAAGTTTTTAAGCGCTTCGACTTGAGCATCATTAAGTTTGGTTGGTGTTACGATATTGACGGTTACATGTTGGTCTCCTTGACCTCCACCACGCAATTTCGGAGCACCTTTACCTTTAAGGCGGAATGTCTTACCAGTTTGTGTTCCAGCTGGGATTGTCATTTCAACATCACCATGCACCGTTGGCACTTCGACAGTATCACCAAGAGCTGCTTGAACAAAGCTAATATTCATGTTGTAGTAAATAGTTGAGCCATTACGTTCAAATTGCTTACTTGGTAAAACATTGATAATAACGAAGAGGTCACCATAAGGTCCGCCGTTAAAGCCTGCTTCACCTTGACCTTGCAAGCGAATTTGTTGACCGGTTTCAACACCTGCTGGAATCTTAACAGATACTTTATGAGTTTTCTTTTCATGACCAGTACCATGACAAGTATGACAAGGGTCTTTGATTTCTTTACCTGTACCATGGCAGACATCACAAGTTACTTGACGACGCATCATACCAAGAGGTGTTTGTGTATCAACATTAATAACTCCTGAACCATGACAACGACTACATGTTACAGGGCTAGTTCCAGGTTTAGCACCTGTACCAGAACATGTTGAACAAGTTGATTCACGGTTATAAGCCACTTCTTTTTCAACACCAAAAACGGCTTCTTCAAAACTCAAATTCACACGGTATTGAAGATCATCACCTTGACGTGGCGCATTTGGATTACGCATGCCTCCACCGCCACCAAAGAAGCTTGAGAAGATATCTTCGAAACCACCAAAGCCAGCACCACCATCGAAACCGCCAAATCCACCAGCTCCGCCACCGAAGCCACCATTAGCTCCCGCAGCACCATATTGGTCATAAGCGGCACGTTTTTGCTCATCACCTAACGTTTCATAAGCCTCTTGAACTTCTTTGTACTTTTCTTCAGCACCAGGTTCTTTGTTAATATCTGGGTGGTACTTCTTCGACATTTTTCGATAAGCTTTTTTAATCTCATCTTGCGAAGCGTCTTTAGAAACACCCAAACGATCGTAAAATTCTGTATTGTTCATAATTAAGATACAAAGGGCGTTAAGCGGACAAAGCCAAAATAGAAGATTTGACAACGGACGTTTACGTCCTAGGAAAATCTATCTTTTTGGCACAGTCCGTAGCCCGTGTTCATTTCTGAACACTTTCCTTTCTTTATCATTAAAAAGGTTATTAAAAATAATTCTATGATTTCTCTATTTATCCAAAAACAGAGGTTGATATTTTCGCAACCTCTGAATTTTATAATTTACCAAGAAAAATTCACACTAAACTTACTAAAATAAGAACAGTCAAATATATTCTTGATAATCATTGATGAATTATTTTTCAGTAAACTCACCGTCAACAACGTCATCACCATTGTTTGATGAATCAGTTGATTGTGCACTTTCAGCACCTGCTTGGGCTTGTTGTGCAGCTGCAGCTTGTTCGTACAATTTCACAGCAAGAGCTTGAGCTTTTTCGTTAAGAGCTTCAAGTTTAGCTTTCATATCTTCAAGATTGTTAGCTTCTTGAGCAGCTTTCAATTCATCAAGAGCAGATTGAGCAGCATCACGTTCTGTATCAAAGCCTTTACCTTCAGTTTCTTTGATTGTTTTTTCTGTTGCAAAGATAGCTTGATCAACTTCGTTACGAAGGTCAACTTCTTCTTTACGTTTAGCATCAGCTTCTGCGTTAGCTTCTGCATCTTTCATCATTTTTTCAATTTCTTCATCAGTCAAACCAGAGTTAGATTGAATAACGATGTGTTGTTCTTTTTGAGTACCAAGGTCTTTAGCTTTAACAGACACGATACCGTTTTTGTCAATATCAAATGTTACTTCGATTTGAGGGATACCACGAGGTGCAGCTGGAATATCAGTCAATTGGAAACGACCAAGAGTTTTGTTATCAGCAGCCATTGGACGTTCACCTTGAAGAACGTGAATATCTACGGCTGGTTGGTTATCAGCAGCTGTTGAGAACACTTGTGATTTAGATGTTGGGATAGTTGTGTTACGATCAATAAGTTTTGTAAATACACCACCCATAGTTTCAATACCAAGTGACAACGGAGTAACGTCAAGAAGAACGACATCTTTAACATCACCAGTGATAACACCACCTTGGATAGCAGCACCCATAGCAACTACTTCGTCAGGGTTAACAGATTTGTTTGGTTCTTTACCAGTTTCAGCTTTAACAGCTTCGACAACGGCAGGAATACGTGTTGAACCACCAACAAGGATAACTTCATCAATTTCAGAGATTGAAAGACCAGCATCTGACAAAGCTTGACGAACTGGAGTTTTAGTACGTTCAACAAGGTCACGAGTCAAATCATCAAATTTAGCACGAGTAAGACTTGTTTCCAAGTGAAGAGGTCCAGCAGATCCAGCAGTGATGAATGGAAGTGAAATTTGTGTTTGAGTCACACCTGAAAGGTCTTTTTTAGCTTTTTCAGCAGCATCTTTCAAACGTTGAAGAGCCATTTTATCTTGGCTAAGGTCTACGCCATTTTCGTTCTTGAAGTCAGCAACTAACCAATCAATAATTTTTTGGTCGAAGTCGTCACCACCAAGTTTGTTATCACCTGCTGTTGCAAGTACGTCAAAGACACCGTCACCAAGTTCAAGAATAGAAACGTCAAATGTACCACCACCAAGGTCGAATACTAAGATTTTTTCATCTTTATCAGTTTTATCAAGACCGTATGCAAGAGCGGCTGCAGTTGGTTCGTTAACGATACGTTCTACTTCAAGACCAGCGATTTTACCAGCATCTTTTGTTGCTTGACGTTGAGCATCGTTGAAGTATGCAGGAACTGTGATAACAGCTTTTGTTACTTTTTCACCAAGGTAATCTTCAGCATAACCTTTAAGGTATTGAAGAATCATTGCTGAAATTTCTTGTGGAGTGTATTCTTTACCATTTGCAGATACTTTTTCAGAAGTACCCATTTTAGATTTGATAGAAATAACTGTATCTGGATTAGTTACTGCTTGACGTTTAGCAGCATCACCAACGATGATTTCACCGTTTTTGAATGAAACAACTGAAGGAGTTGTACGATTACCTTCTGGGTTTGCAATAATTTTTGATTCAGTTCCTTCAAGAACTGCAACGGCTGAGTTTGTTGTACCTAAGTCAATACCAATAATTTTAGACATATTTTATCCCTCTTTTTTATGATTTATCTTTTTTTCTTTCAGTTATAGTTTTATGACATTGCGGTCAAGTCTTTGCTAACGATTAGCTGTAAACAACAACCATAGCTGGACGCAATAGACGTTCGTGAAGTTTGTAACCCTTTTGAAGCACTTGAGCAATGCTATCTGCAGGATGTTCTTCATCAGCTGGAAGAGTTTGAACTGCCATATGCAAGTTGTGGTCAAAGTTTTCAACAACCACTTCTTCAACACCTTCTTCGTTAAGCGCACGAATCAAGCTGTCACGTGTCATTTCAAGACCTTTTTTCACATCATCTGTCAATCCTTCAACAGCAAGTGCCCTTTCCAAATTATCCAAACTTGGTAAAATTGCTTTGGCTAAATCTTGTGAACGGTATTTTTGCAATTGCTGACGTTCTTCATTAGCGCGACGTTGAATGTTTTGCATTTCAGCATGAGCACGAAGGTATTTATTTTCAAGATCTTCCGCATGCTCAAGTGCTTTTTGCAATTCTTCATTTTGAGCATCTTCTTGAGGCTGCTCTTCTACTTTTTCTTCAGTCACAACATCAGTGGCTTCAACTTCTTCTTGAAGTTCTTCGTTTTTAGTTTCTTCTGACACTGTGTCCCTCCCTTATCTTTTTTATCAATTTAATTACTAAACTTAGTTGACCTCGTAATGATTACTATTGAGGTAACGATAATAATCACCAAGTTTCATCGCTAAAACACGCCCGATAACATTTACCAAGCTAACACTTCTGCGATAATCCATATCAATCGGACCAATCAAGCTAAGAAGCCCAAATCCACGATAAGGAATCAGAAACTTATGTGTCAAAACAGTCACATTAGCTAGCGCTGCTTCTTGACTATCTGCAACCTGAACAGTCGCAATCTCATCTTCTTTCATTGAAGAGCGAAGAGCAACCGCGACCCTTTGGTCATTATCTAAGAAACGATATGTTTCCAGATTAGCATAATCAAGCGAATTAACCTTACCAGCTACAAAAACCAATTCTTTAAACAATTCTGCGAAAATATAGTCGAACAAATCTAACACATTGTCTGTCACGGTAAAATATTTTTGCAAAATCTGCGGAATCTCTGTTCGTAACTTATAATGAATATCCATCACCGTTCGTCCAAGCAAACGCTCATCGACGATTTCTTTCAAAGTTACCAAATCTTTCAACATGAAGTTTTTAGGAATGGCAAATTGAATTGTCGCAGGTTTGGATTCATCCAAGGTTAAAACAGCTAGAGCATCATGACTCGATAATTGAACAATATCGAAAGCTGTAAGTTTTTGACGAGCTGGCTCAACATCCAAAATCACCGACGTGTAACCAGTCATATCAGCCAAAACCTGACTTGCTTTTTGTAGAATATCATCAAGCTTAAAAGCTTCAAAATCAAAAGCTTTGATGACCTGATAAATATCACGTTCATCGATACTATCAAGACTCAATGAATGCTCAACAAAATACTTAAAACCAGCAGCACTTGGCATTCGCCCACTTGACGTATGAGCCTTTTCAAGCAAGCCCAACTTTTCTAGCTTCGCCATATCGTTACGAATCGTTGCACTACTCGAGTCAATGGTTGCCTGTAAAGTCTTAGAGCCGACAGGTTCATGCGTCTGTGTAAATAATTCGACAATCAAATTCAAAATATCACTTTGACGTTGGGTAATCATAACCTCGCTCCTTTCTACATTTAGCACTCATATACCTCGACTGCTAATTCATGATTTTATTATACTCCTTTAAAAACGAGTGTCAAGAGAAAAACTCAAAAAATTAGCACTCTTTTTAGTAGAGTGCTAATTTTCTATTTATCATACGCTGTTAAGTTGTTTTTTTCAATAATAGCAATCAATTTCGTAGCATAGTCAGGGTCTGTACTGAATCCCATATCCTGCAACGATTGTGCTGGTTTTTTATAACCCGTATTAGACACTAAAATATCATACGCTCCATCACTTAATTTGCCAGATTGTAATAAATCAAAATAATCATAAATAGCAGCCGTCCAAGATTTATAAACCGCAAAGCGACCTGTCTCAGTCTGCCACTCATTAACAAAATAACTCTTATAAGTTAATTCTATCGCCGTTTGACCATCCTGTGCCTGCACCGCAAATAAATTATGATATTTTACTGCCAATAAATTCGTCCCATAATTTGATTCCAAAACAGCTTGAGCAATGATAATCGAAGGACGTACGCCATATGACGCTGCTACTTTTTGAATCGTCGGAGCAATTTCTTCAATAAACTCTGTTTGCGTATAAGAAACACTCTGCTTCTTCGTAGCACTTGGCGTTGCATGGTGCAAGCAAAGCAAAAGAATTCCAACAAAAAAGATAAAAACAAAAGTCAAAAATTGTTTCAGAGAAAAGCGAGATTTCATCGATTATTCTCCTTCAACAAAGCCACATATTCTTCTAAGGTTAAGTTGTTTTCTGTCATGTATTTAGCAGATTCAACACCAACATAGCGGAAATGCCAATCTTCGTAATCGACTCCCGTTGAATCACTCTTACCTTCAGGAAAACGTAGGACAAAACCATATTCAGGAGCCATAGCTGCGACTTGCGCAACAACATCAGCATCACTCTCATTCAAAGAATTTACCGTACTCATATCAATAGCAAGTCCAGTCTGATGTTCACTAGCACCAGCAGGCTGTGAATACGTCTTAACCAAATCCTCCGCCGCTTCTTGCGTTAAACTTGGATCAGCTGCCATTTCTTGTGACACATAGGAATTAAATAATTCTTCTTGATAAGCCACACTTCGGTAGCCAGAAATCAAATGTTCACTGCTATCAATAGCTTGCGCTGCTGCCAAAAAGTTTCGAACATTATCAGCAATACGTGAATCCACATAGATATTATCAATTTGCGTTAAATCAGGATTCATCTCAGCTGTAATATTATCACGATTAACTAAAACAAGCTCCCAATCACTCGATGAAACATCTGGCAAATCCGTCGCTGATGCTGTTGAACTCGTTGAAGACTCAGAGCTCACCAAGCTTGAACTATCCGTTGATGACTTTTGAGCATTTCCACTCAATGACAATTTGTCACCTTGGACAAAAACAAAAATACCGACTATAAAAATTACAATAACTAACAACCCTAGGATAAGAGTTGGTAAACTACGCTTTTTTCTCATTTTTTCTTTCTTCTAATATTTGCCTACCACGCAAACGATAACTAACATCGCCGATAGACTCTATTGTAAATTTTCCATTTTCAAAACTAACAACGGAAATACTACCATTGTCCAACCCCAAACTTCTTGGCGTTGCGTGGTCAATTAACCACAGAAACGTTCCAATAGTCATCCCATGGCTAACAACAATAGCATTTCCACCACCCAAAGCCTCGATTTTTTCAGCAATAGCAGTAAATCCCTCTAAAATACGGCTACTCAAAACTTCCCAAGTCTCAGCCCAACCAGCTGTATCGACTTGATAAATACCTGCCGCCATTTCTTGATAAGTCAACTTAGTCATATCCTTATCAAATACACGTGGCAACACACCATTAAAGAGCTCACCATCGTATCCGCCATCTAGGCTACCAAAACACCATTCGCGAATACGTTTATCACGAGTATATGGGATATTTTCCTGTTGACATTCACGTAAAATAATCTCCATTGTCTGTAAAGTACGTCCACTATCGCTCGAAAACGCCTCCTTAAAAACAATTCCTGCATCTTTCAAGCCTAAACCAAGCTCTTGAATCCCACGCTCACCATCAACAGTTAAAGGACTATCACTCCAACCTTGAGCACGACCAATCGTATTGAACATCGTTTTTCCATGACGAGCAATATACAATCTTGTTTTAACCATAACGATTCCTCCCAGACTTGATTCCTATAAAAAACAGAGGTGTACGACAACAAAAATAATGATTTTTTTACTTTTTTCAGCTCTTTTATTATATCATATTTTTCAAAAGCTTCATCAGTTGACACGCAGCTTTGATAACCTGAAATCATTTTTTTAAATTTAAGCAAAAAAATACCTAGGATAGCAACCTTTGCTTATTCTAGGTAAATATCGAACAAAATAATTAGTTTTTAAAGCTATGAACAGGGGCAGGAATTTGACCACCACGTTTGATGAAATCAGCAGATGAATTATGATTAACACTCATTACAGGCGCTGTACCAAGAAGACCACCAAATTCAATCATATCGCCTTCTTTACCTTTTGGAATAATACGAACAGCTGTTGTTTTTTGATTAATCACACCAATAGCTGCTTCATCAGCAATCATAGCAGCGATTGTTTCGTAAGGAGTATCTTCAGGAATAGCAATCATATCCAAACCAACAGAACAAATAGCTGTCATTGCTTCAAGTTTTTCCAAGTTAAGTGAGCCATTTTGAACAGCAGCAATCATACCTTCATCTTCAGATACAGGAATAAAAGCACCAGACAAACCACCAACTTGGTTACAAGCCATGATACCGCCTTTTTTAACCTGGTCATTTAAAAGTGCAAGCGCTGCAGTTGTTCCATGAGTACCAACTGTTTCAAGCCCCATTTCCTCAAGAACACGAGCCACAGAATCACCAACCGCTGGCGTAGGCGCAAGAGAAAGGTCAACAATACCAAATTTAACCCCTAAACGTTCACTCGCCATTTGACCAACCAATTGACCAATACGTGTAATTTTGAAGGCTGTTTTCTTAACCGTTTCAGCAACAACGTCAAAGCTTTCACCGCGAACTTTTTCAAGGGCACGTTTTACAACACCAGGACCAGAAACACCGACATTGATGACAACATCAGCTTCACCAACACCATGGAAAGCACCCGCCATAAATGGATTATCTTCAACCGCATTTGCAAACACGACTAATTTTGCTGCACCCAAATCAGACAATTCAGCCGTTTCCTTAATAATGCGTCCCATATCAGCAACTGCTGTCATATTAATCCCTGATTTTGTAGAACCAATATTGACGGATGAGCAAACTTTTGATGTTTCAGCAAGCGCACGAGGAATAGAGTTGATAAGAATTTCATCACCTTTTTGGTAACCCTTTTGAACCAAGGCAGAAAAACCACCAATAAAATCAATTCCAATTTCATTCGCAGCCTTATCCAAAGCATGAGCCAAAGGAAGGTAATCAGTCGCATCAGTCGCCGCTCCAATAATAGAAATTGGTGTTACAGAAACACGTTTATTAACAATTGGAATACCTAATTCAGCCGCAATTTCATCTCCAACAGCTACCAAAGAACCAGCTTTTTCGACAACTTTCTTATAAATCTTATCTGCAGCCTTATTAATATCTGGATCAATACAATCAAGAAGAGAAATTCCCATTGTAATGGTACGAACATCAAAATTTTGTTCCTCAATCATCGCAATGGTTTCAGTAACTTGTTTAATATCCACGTCTTTCCTCCTTAAATATTGTACATAGCATCAAAAATAGCTTCACTTTGAATATTAATTTTAACATTCAACGTTTCACCATAAGCTTCAAATTCTGAACGTAAATAAGTAAAATCTTGCTTTTCATCAGATGAAACAACAGCCATCATCGTAAAGAAATCATCCAAAACGGTTTGAGAAATATCATCAATATTCAAACCTAATTCAGCAATTTTTGCTGAAACACCTGCTACAATACCTGTCTTATCCTTACCAACAACAGTAATAATTGCTTTCATGAGAAGCCTCCAAAATAATATTTGTTCAATTTTACCATAATTTTCAGAAAAATTCCATTTAATTCGGATACAAATTCATCAAAAAGCGAATTATTTTTAGCATTTTTAAAAAAATATTCATGTTTTAAAATTCTATTTGCTATTTTTCCCTAAACTCGTTAAAGAAGGGCTCAATTTGGGTTAGAAACGCCTTCTTGCCCTCAAAGCGCTCCCCTCGCATCACCTTCGCCAATTTCTCTCGTGCCCCTACTCCCAGTCGCTGCTCAACCGCCT
>Ga0129307_1000603_pt1 | contig 52541 bp, 41 predicted proteins | sample P1105metagenome_FD_94437 | JGI IMG/M metagenome (GOLD analysis project Ga0129307, IMG submission 94437) | Capybara group fecal microbial communities from Wisconsin, USA - P1105 metagenome | ecosystem: Host-associated > Mammals > Digestive system > Large intestine > Fecal | place: USA: Wisconsin... | reverse complement strand
CTTACCACAGGGGGCTGAATTGAAGAAGACAGAATAGCCATTAGCTGATAGCCATTAGCCAATAGAATTGAACTTGCAATACTTAATAGCTAATGGCTAATACCTAATGGCTAATGGCTAATAGCTAACGGCAAAAAGCCTAAGGTCTAAGGTCTAAACACTTGCATTTATATCTTTATCAAATCTTCACCTAGAGCTATCGATATGACTGCAAGCGTTCTAAGGGTAAAATTATGTGTCCCGTCAAGCCATCGTGATACTTCTGCTTCGGTTTTTCCCAACCGTTTTGCTAAATCACGTTGAGTCATGCCTTGATTTTTTAGTAGACGTAGTAATTTCTCAGCAATTAAATCTGAATACATCAACTGCTTCTTCAATTCCTGAGGCGTTTCGTCTATTATCTGGCGAAATAATCGTTGACCCTCCAAATCTTGTTTCATATATCGTATTCTTTATTGTCTACACCTAATATCCGTGTTTTCTCAATACGTACTATCCCATTCTTAATATCGGTTTTCAACAACGAGTCAAGTTTTTGAAGACTAATGACATATCCATTCAAATCTTCACTCTCTTGATAAGTCCTTGTGCTTTTTACACCGCCATTTCCAACAATCAGTACGCTATCCGACATCCTCAAACAATACAACCGATGTCCGCTTTTATATATAGGTAATGCTCCTACCCCGTCTCTCATCTTCCCTTCAGGCCTGAAACGTCTTTCAACGACTCCCTGTCTTAACATAGCATCAACCTGATTAAGTATTATTCTTAAATCATTTTTTCTCACTGCATCGTCTTTAAATTTATTAATAAACTTAACGAATTCTGATTGACTTTCCCCTTCGAAAATAATAGTGAACAATCCCGCATTCTCTGTTTGTTCCAATGATAAAATTGTCGCTTTTGTCATTTCAATTCAATTTGCAAAATTACATAATTAATTTAATTGTTTACCTTTTAAGGTAAGTTTTTTATGATTTTACAAATCACGTCGCTATAATGCGATTACCACTCACAAACAATATCCTCTACGATGCTTTTTATTTTGATTTGATCTGAATTGCAAATTTCAGACAAAAAATCAGTTTTGTCAAGTCATTTTTGAATTATCAATAATCTTTTTAAATATCATGATATTCAAAAGATTATTTTTAGCTTTGCAGGGATATAATGTTGTCATAGTGTTTGCCAAAACGTTAATTTAAACAAGATTGATCTAAGGATATGTATAATCGCAAGACAGCCACCTTCACCTACGGCCACGAGCACCTGTGGGACTTCGGCCTTATCAACATGAACGGCCGAATGTACCAAAAGTTGTGTTTACTTGGTTTTAAACGCTTTGGCCATTATTTCCTGTTCATCACGGGAAATGTGATAAAGATTCGCCAAATTGCGCCAATTTGAAACAGCTTCTTTGGTATGTTGTATAAAAATCTCGGCCTTACCTGTCGAAATACCGGCGTATTTTGCAACCTCAAGAGCCAGAGAATAATCTAAGGAATTATCGTTGTCGGTGATATTTAAACTTAAACCATATTATGAATTTTTTACATTATTATTTTCACAATATAAAATTCTACGCTAACTGATTGATGATTTCATCAATCGAAATTCCTTCAGCTTGAGCGGTATAGTTGCGAACAAGGCGGTGTCGGAGTACTGGCACCGCTACTTTTTTAACGTCTTCGATGTCGGGTGAGAACTTGCCGCTCATCAGGGCATTGGCCTTGGCGCCGATGATAAGATACTGCGAAGCACGCGGACCGGCACCCCAGCTGAGGTATTTGTTGGCCCATTCGTGAGCACGCTCGGTGTTAGGACGGGTTTTGGAAACGAGATTTACTGCATATTCATAGACGTTGTCAGACACTGGCACGCGACGCACCAACTGCTGGAAATACAGAATCTCATCGGCATTCATAACCGCTTCCACCTTATTGTTGTTAGCGGCAGTGGTATTCTTCACCACAGCGATTTCCTCTTCGTAAGAAGGATAATCAAGCATGAGGTTGAACATGAAACGGTCGAGCTGAGCCTCAGGCAACGGATAAGTGCCCTCTTGCTCGATAGGATTCTGAGTGGCAAGCACAAAGAACGGCTCGCTCAGCTTGTAAGTCTTGCCAGAAACAGTGACGTTTTTCTCCTGCATAGCCTCAAGCAAGGCAGCCTGAGTTTTAGGTGGTGTACGGTTGATCTCGTCAGCAAGGATAATGTTGGCAAACACAGGGCCTTTCACGAATTTGAACTGACGCGACTCGTCCAAAATCTCTGTTCCCACAATATCTGAAGGCATTAAATCGGGAGTGAACTGTATGCGGTTGAAACTCAAGCCAAGTGCTTGTCCTATAGTGTTGATTAACAATGTTTTGGCAAGCCCGGGAACGCCCACCAAGAGCACGTGACCTTGACAGAAAATCGATAAAATGGTATCGTGTATCACCTCGTTTTGCCCGATGATGACCTTGCCTATTTCTTTTTTCAGTGATTCGTATTTATTTACAAGCGCTTTCGCACTTTCGACGTCAGAGTTATACATATATACATTTTATTTTCGTCATTTCGACTGGAGCGGAGCGAAATGGAGAAATCACCGGCATTTGAAAGTTACTGAACAATTAAACGGCGGAGATTTCTCCACTACGCCTATCGGCTTCGGTCGAAATGACAGGGGTTATTTAATGTTCCAATCGAATTGAAAATCGCAATCACGGTATTCCTCGCTGATGTTGACGTATGCTTTGGTCGACTTGTCGTCAATCCATTTGTTGATGGCCTCTTGGCGTTTCTTCTGCATAGTCCATTGCTGTATCAGAGCGTAGTCGTCTTTCAGATTGGCTTTGTGTGCCGTGGTTTTCTTCTTGATAATCAAAAGTCGGTAGGCGTCTTTGCCGTTTTTAGTCTTCATTGGCACAGGGTCGCTCACCTCGCCCACCTGCAATTTGTTGACCACCACCGACACCTGTTGGTCGAGATCTTCGGCGGCAAAGAGCGTGCTGCCTGTATTCTCGTTGACGAGATAGCCGCCGTTCACCTTGTCGTCTTCGTCGCTGAACTTGCGCACAGCCTCGTCAAATGTGATGCTGTCGTTGCGGATCAAATTTGCGATAGAGTCGAGTTGGTCGTAGGCCGTCTGCAGAGCTTCGGGCGACACTTTCAGAGTACGAAGCACGTGGCGCACGTTGACGTAATCGCCGCGGCGTTCGATGAGTTGTATGATATGAAAGCCATATTCTGTCTCCACCACCTCCGACACTTCTCCTTCCTTGAGGGCGAACGCCGCGGCTTCAAACTCGGGCACGAAACCGCCCCTGCCCTGGAATCCGGTCTCGCCGCCTTTTTTAGCAGTGCCCGGGTCTTCGGAGTAAATACGGGCAATTGTTGAGAAACGCTCACCTTTCAGAATGCGTGAACGCAGTTCGTAAAGCTCATTCTTGACAGCCAATTTCTCGTCGAGAGTGATAGGCGGTTTTTTCACCAACTGGGCTATTTCGTATTGCGCACTGACCATTGGAATGGAGTCCTTGGGGATGCTGTAATAAAACTCACGCACGTCGCTTGGTGTGGCACTGACTCCCGACACTATGCCGCGCTGCACTTCTTCAATAAGTTTCTGATCTTTGATTATAGTACGCAGTTCATTCTTGATTTCCGACATCGACTTGTTGTAATACTGCTCCAGTTTTTCTTCCGAACCAAGCTGGCTTACAAAGTAACGGACGCGGTAGTCCATCTCCGACTCCACCTGATCATCGGTGACGGTGATACTGTCCAACTCAGCCTGGTTGAGCATCAGCTTGCGGAAAAGCAAATCTTCCAGAATCTCGCAACGGATGCTGGTGGCGCTTCCTTTGATGCCGCCTTGCAGACGATATTGAGTATACTGTTCCTCGATGTCAGACTGCAGTATTATGTTTTTGCCGACTACGGCCACCACTTTGTCGATAACCTGTGCTTGCTGGGCATTAGCCGCGGTACCACAGATTGTTCCGAATACTATAATAGCTAAAAGCTTGTTTATCTTCATGGCTAGTAGATTACAAATATTTTTTCTTTCACCGCCTTGTTGTACAGGCTGTTGTTCATTTTTTCGAGAATGGCTTTCTTACGCTTGTTCAAGATGATCTGACGTACGGTTTCCCTGTCAAAATCATGTGTGGGATCGCCGTTTATATATCTTGTGATTTCTTCATCCGAAACTACAGTGTCGAGACGCTGTTCTATTATCTTGGTCTCGTATTTGTAGATTGTCAATGAGTTGCGATACTCCTCGAGTTGCTTCGAAAAATCAAGCTCGTCGGCACCCAAAGCCGCCTCGGCCTGATGTATGATTAGCTGACGGTGAATCCATTCATCGATGAAGGCCTTTGCCCTGACCAGGCTGTCGGAATAGCTAATACCCTCATACATAACACTTTGTAAATCGGATTGATATAAATTCTTACCGTATATGGTGGCAATCGCCTTGTCGTTAACGCTATTGTTGTGGCACGACACAAGCGGCAGAAGCAGTATCAACCCGATTACAAAACGTCTCATTTATAGCTGTTTTTTATCTTATTCAAGATTTTTTGATTGATCTGAGGATTGTATTTCTCCCTGAGCTCATTCACCCAGTCGTCCTCAAGCTTAGTCTGATATGCCGATGTTATCAGACCCTTGGCCTCTCTGTAGGTCTTAGGCTCGGGTTGACGCACTTCCAAAACTTTCACAATCTTGGTCGATTTGTCGACTGTTGAAGGTATGGTGCGCAACACACCCGGGGTCCACTCTGTCTCATCGATATCGACATTGTCACCATGCTGGAAATACTGTGTTCTGACGCTGATGCCACGGATTTCAGCAGCCTTAAGCAAACTTCTGATCGAGTCGACTGTAAGATCTTGTTTCATAAGATCGGCGACAAACTCGACATGCTCCGATGTAGGATCGTTGGCATAGATGGTCTTCAGACGCACGCCCCACATGTATTCGTCTTTATGGTTTTCGTAGTAGTTACGCAAACCTGTTGTGTCTTTCTCGGCTTTTTTCCAAACCTCTTTGTCCATCAAGTCAAACAACAATATTCCGTCGTGATACTCTGTAACGAGCATCTTGAAATCAGGATATTTATCCTCGAGATGAGCATCCTCGTAGGCGAATGTTTCGGTCTTGAGATACTCGTCGTAGAGTTTGTATGCGTACGATGCCGGCGACATGAACGGCTGGCTAGTTGTCTTGGTTTTCAGATATTCAGCGAAATCGTTGACAGTATATTTCTTTTCGTCAAATCTGAACAGAACTTTGTCGAGGTCTACACCTTCGGCCACCACATATTTGCCCTGCGAGAGGGTACTGTCGATTGTGGCGATGAATTCGTCCTTGACTCTGGTATACTCCTTGAATCCGTCCTCTTTCATGATACGCTTCATGACCTTTTCGTCTGAAGCCTTGGCGCGCATGTCCTTTTCGACACGTTTCTTGATATTTTCCTTTTCCTGCTCAAAATTTCCAACGCCTTTGGTTGAGATGAGTTTCACAATATGATAGCCGTAATTTGTCTTCACCGGCTCTGAGAACTCACCTGGATTGAGTTGTTTCACTACATCGATAAACTCAGGCACTATCTGACTCACTTTGAACGGAGTAAGCATACCGCCGTTTTGTGCTGTGCCCTTGTCTTCGGAGTATTTACGGACAATGGCATCCCAGTTTTTGCCGTCGGGTTTGATTTCTTTGTAGATGTTAAAGGCTCTTTCTTTAACCAATGAGTCGGCTTTCAAAGGATCATTCTCGTCAACCACGAGGAAGATATGCGCGGCTGTCACTATGCCGCATGCCGGTGTCTTTGAATTGACCTTAATAATGTGATAACCGAAATCGGAACGCATCGGCATCGACACTTCACCTTCATTGGTTCTGTAGGCGCCGCTTTCAAACGGATAAACCATGTCGAAAACAGTGAAATATCCGAGGTTGCCGCGGTTGCCCTTGATAGCGCGCTGTTTGCCCGGAATCTCCTCCATGCCTTTAGCTGACGGGTCGTCTGATGTCTCGACAGCCACGTCGCCGAAGTCTTCGCCACGGACAATTCTCTCACGAATTGCAAGAGCTTTCTTGTAAGCTGCCAGCGAATCGGCCGGCACAGCGTTTGCATCGCATTTTACAAGAATATGACTGGCATTGAGATCCCATTGCATACGCTCGTAGGCTTCCTCAACGAGTTGATCGGTCACCTCATCGTTCGAAAAATAAGGCTTGGCCAGCTGTTTGCGATAGCCTTCGTACTCTTTTATGAACTTAGGCATGGTGTCCATCTTCAGGTCTTCAGCCTCAGCGACCTTCAACTTGAAATTGACATACATGTTCAGATAATCGTCAACATCTTTCTTGTCGACAATATCGCTTTTAACATTGTTTTTCTCGTAGACATCCATAAACTCGCGGGCAGTAATGGATTTCTCGCCTATCTTTATCAAGGTCTTGTTTTTCCAAGCCTGCGCAAAAACCAGCGTAGGCATCAACAACGCTAATAATACTAATGTTTTCTTCATAATTCAATCTTCTAACTTCTGACTTCTAACTTCTAACTTCTAAAAATATTATGCCTTTCTGCTATAATTTGGCGATTCCTGCGTGATTGTGATGTCATGCGGGTGGCTTTCGTTCATGCCTGATGCCGTAATCTTGATGAAGCGTGCGTTATGCAGTTCGTCGATGGTGTGCGAGCCTGTGTAACCCATACCTGCGCGGAGTCCGCCAACCATCTGATAGACCACTTCCGAGAGGCTGCCTTTGTAAGGAACACGGCCGACGATGCCTTCAGGAACGAGTTTCTTGATATCGTCCTCCATATCCTGGAAGTAACGGTCTTTCGAGCCGTGCTGCATGGCCTCGAGCGAGCCCATGCCGCGGTATGTCTTGTATTTACGGCCTTCGAAAATGATTGTTTCACCAGGTGATTCGTTCACGCCTGCAAACAGAGAGCCTGCCATGATGGTTGAAGCGCCAGCCGCGATAGCCTTGACGATATCGCCTGTGTAACGGATACCGCCGTCGGCGATGACCGGAATGCCAGTGCCTTTAAGAGCCTCCGACACGTTGTAAACAGCTGTGAGCTGAGGAACGCCTATGCCTGCGATGATACGTGTGGTGCAGATTGAGCCAGGTCCGATACCTACTTTAATAGCGTCGACATCGAGTTTGGCAAGGTCTTTGGCAGCCTCGGCTGTTGCGATATTACCGATTACGAGGTCGATGTTGGGGAAAGCCTTGCGCAATTCTTTTGTCACATTGAACACGTTCTTTGAGTGACCGTGAGCTGTGTCGACCACGATGGCGTCGACGCCGGCGTCGACGAGGGCGTGAGCGCGCTCCATGGTGTTGTAGGTGATACCCACGGCGGCTGCCACTCTCAAGCGGCCGTGCTCGTCTTTAGAAGCGTTAGGGCGAGCCTTGATTTTGATAATATCTTTGTATGTGATAAGTCCGATAAGGTGATTGTGCTTGTCGACCACCGGCAGTTTCTCGATTTTATGCTCCTGGAGGATGTCCTCAGCTGTCGCGAAGTCGGTGAATTCTGTTGTGGTGATGAGGTTGTCTTTTGTCATAACTTCCGAAATCGGGCGATCGGTCTTGCGTTCGAAACGGAGGTCACGGTTGGTGACTATACCCACCAGAACATTGTCGTCGTTCACAACCGGAATACCACCGATATGATATTCGTTCATGATTTTTAAAGCATCGCGTACCAAAGCGCCTTCTTTGATGGTCACCGGGTTGATAATCATGCCGTTTTCGGCGCGTTTCACCTTGGTGACCTCGGCAGCCTGCTGCTCGATGGTCATGTTTTTGTGCAACACACCGATGCCGCCTTCCTGAGCGATAGCGATAGCCATCGGAGCCTCGGTAACAGTGTCCATTCCGGCAGTCACGATGGGGATGTTGAGCCTGATGCGGCGTGAGAAATTGGTTCGTAAATCAGCGTCACGTGGAATGATGTCACTGTAAGCGGGAATAAGAAGAACGTCATCGTAGGTCAAGCCTTCTTCGATAAATTTTTCGTTTTTAGACATAATATGTAGTTTTAATTATTATCGGGTAATTAATCTGCAAAAATACAAAAAGTTCGGAAATTGAGATGACAAATGTCAAGATTTGCAATTTTTTTTCTAAAAACACACTTGCATATGAAAATTAATTGTAATTTTGCATTCGTATAATTGCGCATGGATTTAAGCAAATATTAGGAATTATCAATAAATTATTAACCAAACTTATTAAAAATGAAGAAGTTATTTACTTTAGCATTAGCCTTGTTGGTAGCCTCGGCAGGTTACTCACAAGTAATGAAAGTGTCTTCGAAAGACAATGTCAAGAAGGCAGAACAAGCTATCGTTGTTGATGGTAGCGAAACCTACGATTTCGTAGCCAGCACTCCAAACATGATGAGAGAAGGCTCAGAGTTGGATTACACCACTTACGACTGGCAAACCAACACAGCGGCACGTAACCTCACCATGAACTTCCCGGATGGTAAAGTCGGTTTTGCTCACACCGTAGCCGGCGATGAAAACATGACAGACCGTGGTACAGACATCATCATCTACGATCCTGCAACAGACGAATGGACAACAGTGGGCGGAAAGATTGAAAACCGTAAGACAGGTTTCGGTTGCGCTGCACGTTATGGCCAGAACGGTATCGTCGTTGTGTCACGTGACGCCGTCACATTGGATTGCGGCGTTTACATCATTGAGGATAAGGACAATCTGCCGGCTCCAGGTTCAGTCGCTCCTATCAAAGAGTGGACAAAAGACGACAGAAACATCCACTTCCCGGCTGTTATGTGCACAGGTCCTAACCACGACCACATCCACATCCTCTTCACAGCTTTGAACTGGACAGACGCCGACGGCCTGACCAGCCCATTCTTCTATTTCCGTTCAATGGACGGCGGTCAGACATGGGATGAGTTCATGACCATCGACTATCTCGGACGCCAGTACAACTCAGCTTTCGGCTCAGGACAAGACGCCTACTTCATGGAGAACAGAGGCGGCAACGAGCTCAACATTGTTGTCAACACACGTCGTGGTGACGGTGTGGTTCTCACTTCAACAGATGAAGGCAACACATGGACAAGAACCAAGTTCTATCATCACCCGGGTATCGATGTCGACTTCGGTGAGGATTTCGGTTACATGTATCCTCGTTGGACTTCAGCCCTTTGGGATGAAAACGATGTATTGCATGTAGCATATGAAATGGGCGGTGGCACAGGCGATGCAACATCAACATCTTACTATCCTAAAATGGGAGGTGTGGCTTATTGGAACAGCGAAATGCCTTATCGTGGAGAAACTCTGCCAGAATATGGAGTAGACCCGAACAACCCAATGCCTCCAACACCAGGCCAGCCATTCATCATGGACTCAGCTTATCTGTATGAAGACATCTATGCGTCATGGTGGTTATGGAGCGATGCACCACACGAGATGTGGCCTGATTTCATTGGCTATCTTACACCACTTGATGAAAACGATCAGCCACTTGAAGATCCATACGAGGCAACAGAATTTAACATGTATGTCAGCGGAAGCGGTTTAGTTGAGCATGGCCACTACAACGGTGGTACCTGCGAAATGCCTGTGTTGCTCAGAACCGACGACAACCAACTTTTGGTTGCTGTTTGGATGGGTATGGACGACCACAACCTCACTGGAGGTGCAACCAACGATATGGCATTCTTCAAACTCTTCACCAAGGGTTCATACGATAACGGTTTGACCTGGACTCCAATGTACCAACTCACAGCAGGTTTTGAGTACAGCATCACAGAATTCGTTTATCCACAGGCTGCCATCACCGGCAATAACCTTGTGGTTGTGGCACAGACCGACTATCAGCCGGATTCATACACAATCGGAACAGGCGGTGACACCGACCAGATGGACTGCTTCTATCAAGGTTTGACATTCGACCTGACAGAGTTGTTCCCAGGTTATGACGGTGTTGAGGAAGTCATCAGCCATAAGACAAGCATGAACATCTATCCAAATCCTGCCAACGATGTTTTGAACATCACTCTCAACCAGGATGAGGAAGTTGTCATCTACACCCTCACAGGTCAGGCTATCAGCAGCTTCCAGGGTCACGCAGGCGTCAACAACTACAGCGTCAGCAACCTCGGCAGTGGCGTTTACTTCATCAGCGCCGGCTCAGCCACACAGAAACTCGTTGTGAAATAAGCTTTACAGCATAGTTTTTTAAAAAGTGGAGGTCGAAAAGGCCTCCACTTTTTCGTTTTAAACATTTGGTAATTCTCTTCTGTCTTTAAAAAAATCTAATGTCTAAGGTCTAAAGTCTAAGGTCTTTTTACTATTTTTGCAATATGAAAACTCCACAATATCTTAAAAAAGGCTCAAAAATAGCCATAGTCGCGCCGGCATGGAAGGTGACTCCCGACAAAGTTACCGCTGCTGTGAAATGGATCGAAGAAAAAGGATTTGTCGCTGTTTACGACGATCGTTTATTCGCTGAATACAACCAGTTTGCCGGCGATGACGACTTTCGCGCAGGTGTGCTGCAAGATTATCTCGACAGAGATGATATAGATGCCATATTCTGCGCCCGCGGTGGCTACGGAACAATCAGAATAATTGATAAACTCGACTTCACCAAATTTGCCAGACACCCAAAATGGATTGTGGGGTTCAGCGATGTGACAGTGCTGCACGCCAAGATGCAACAACTTGGTTATCAAAGCATTCACGGTGCAATGTTGAAATATTTCGAAAGTGATAACAAAGAGCCTGTGGAGACATTGTATGAGGCGCTGACCAATCCGTCATTTCGACTGAAGTGGAACGGAATGGAGAAATCTCATTCAATTACAGGAGATTTTTTCGCTTCTGGCGAAAGCTCTCGCTTCGCTCGGGTTTCGACTTCGCTCGAAATGACGGGAGAAATCGTTGGCGGCAACCTTTCGGTTCTCTATTCGATGCTGGGTTCAGACCTTTTCCCTGAAACAGACGGAAAAATCCTGTTTATCGAGGATTTGGACGAATATCTTTACCACATCGACCGCATGATGATGGGGCTGAAACGCGCCGGGAAACTCGCTCATCTGAAAGCTTTGCTCGTAGGAGCATTCAGCGATTTGCACGAAAGTTCGCTTCCGATTGGCATGACAGCCAAGGAAATCATCTACGAGAAAGTGAAAGAATACGGCTATCCCGTCATTTGGGATTATCCGGCGGGACATATTGATAACAACCTCGCACTCGTGCTCGGGTGATTTAGCCATTAGGTTATAGCCATTAGCCATTAGGTTACAGCCATTAGGAAAAACAGCGCTAATAGCTAATGGCTAATAGCTAATGGCTAATAGCTAATGGCTAATAGCTAATAGCTAATGGCTTTAATAAGTTGCCCTATCGTCGCCACTGGCACCACCTTTATCTTGAATTTGCCGGTGTCAAGACCTTTTGCGCTGTATTTTGAGATGAAAATCTTGTCAAAACCGAGTTTATCGGCCTCGGCTATGCGCGCTTCCACCCTATTGACGGCTCTGACTTCACCCGAAAGGCCCACTTCGGCAGCGAAAGCGCAACGGCCGTCGATGGCGACATCTTCGCTCGAAGACAATACTGCTGCCACAACTGCCAGGTCCATGGCCGGATCATCGACACGCAAGCCGCCGGCAATGTTTAAAAACACGTCTTTGGCTCCGAGGCGAAAACCCGCGCGTTTCTCAAGAACAGCCAGAAGCATGTTCAACCTCCGGATATCGAAGCCGGTGCATGAACGTTGAGGCGTTCCGTAGGCGGCCGAGCTGACCAAAGCCTGAGTCTCGACAAGCATAGGGCGCATCCCTTCAACCATTGCAGCTATAGCTATGCCGCTGACAGCGGTTTCCCTTTGCGAAAGCAATATTTCACTGGGGTTTTTAACCTCGCGCAAACCATCGGCGTTCATCTCGAAAATGCCAAGTTCCGACGAAGAGCCGAAACGGTTTTTAACGGTTCGCAAAATCCTGAAACCATAATGACGGTCGCCCTCAAACTGAAGCACCGTGTCGACTATATGCTCCAGTATCTTAGGTCCGGCTATAGTGCCATCTTTGGTGATATGACCTATCAGGAAAACCGGAATTTGTAATGATTTCGCTATTTTGTTCATCTCGGCAGCCGTCTCGCGGATTTGGCTAATGCTGCCCGCAGTGGCTTCAACCGACGGTGATTCCAGGGTCTGAATCGAGTCGATAATCATGATGTCGGGCATCACATCTTTCACACTTTTAAGAATCTCCTGAGTATCAGTTTCAGTGAGTATCAGGCAGTTGTCGTTTTTTATACCGATGCGTTCGGCGCGCATTTTTATCTGCTGCCGGCTTTCCTCACCCGACACGTACAACACTTTTTTGTCGTTCAGATGCAGTGCCACTTGAAGCAACAATGTCGATTTGCCGATACCTGGCTCGCCGCCAAGAAGTATGAGCGAACCGCGGACGAGGCCTCCGCCGAGGACGCGGTTCAATTCGTCGTAGCCCAAATCGATACGATCTTCCTGTGCGCTCGTCACCTCACGTATAGGTGTCGGTTTGCTTTTAAGATTCTTGAAATCAACATCTTTTGTAACGGTTTTGCTGTCTTTTCCCGTCACCACTGTCTCTTCCACATAACTGTTCCATGCTCCGCATCCGGGGCAATGTCCGATCCATTTTGGCGATTCATTGCCGCATTCCTTGCAGAAAAACACCGTTTTAGTTTTTGTCATAATTTTTGATTTTTTATCTCACAACTTTTGTGAAAACCGGAGCTTCACCGTTAGCGACCGTTACATAAACCTTGAGTTCGCCCGCCGGAGGCATGTCGGGTTTAGGGTCACGGGGCTTGTCGGCGGCGACAAACAAATACTCTGTGCCGCCGGCAATGGCGCGCGTTGCCACTGTCGCCGCCTTGACGTTTTTCATCATCGGATAGTCACCTACAGCGGCGTCAAAAATGGCCGATTCTTCTTCAGTGACAGGATGTTGATCGGAAAACTCATCCAACTTTATGTATTCGCCTTTGATGAAGCCATTGGCTTTCAAAAACTGGTCTATTTCATGTGGAACGGCATCCATGCGGGCTGCGCGAACGCCATAGCCTTCAAGGATTTCGGCATTAGGCTGTGCCATTCTCAAATCGGCTACACTGCTCTCAAGACCGCCGCTTCCGAAGGTGCAGAAAGGCACTATTATCTTTCCGCCGAGGTCGGTGTTGTTCAAGTAAGTGATGACAGGCGGAGCGTATGTTCCAAACCAAACCGGATAGCCGATGAAAACAACATCATAGTTCGAAATATCCGATTTAACAGGTTGAATATCAGGCAGAACGCCTTCTTCGCGTTCTCTCATGCAACGCTCAATGGTTTGTCTGAAATCGCCATCGTAAGGATTCACCGCTTCAATACGCTCAACATCGGCATGAAGACGTTGGGCAATCTCATTGGCGACAATTTCCGTGTTGCCGGTTTGCGAATAGTAGAGAACAAGCACTTTTTGCGCTTTTTTATGTCCGCATGAAAGTAAAGTGACCATAGCTGCAATAATTGTGAAAAGTTTAAATGTTTTCATTTCCAAAAATTTTAAGTTCAGGGTTGCAAAGTTCAAATTATTTTTTGAATAATGCAACAATTTTTATATTTTTGCAAACAAAATATTGAATTATTTATTTGTATGAACAAGACAGTGTTGATAACCGGCGCAACGAGCGGTATCGGACTCGGATGCGCGCGCAAATTCGCCGCCAATGGCGACAGGCTTATTTTAACAGGCCGCAACGAACAACGTTTGGAAGAAATTCGCAAGGAACTGGAAGCCAAGGGAACAAAAGTTTTGACATTGGCATTCGATGTCCGTGACCGTGCAAAAGCTACCGAATGTATCGAAAACCTTCCAAAAGAATGGAAAGACATCGACGTTTTGGTTAACAACGCTGGTCTGGCACTAGGCCTCGAGCCTGAATATCAAGGCGATTTCGAAGACTGGGAAACAATGATCGACACAAATATCAAAGGATTGCTCACCATGACCAGACTTATAGTTCCGGGCATGATGGAACGCAACCGCGGACATATCATCAACGTTGGTTCGGTGGCAGGCGACGCTGCTTACGCCAACGGCAATGTTTATTGCGCCACAAAATCGGCTGTGAAAACACTCAGCGACGGCTTGCGCCTGGATGTGGCCGACAGCAACATCCGTGTGACCAACCTCAAGCCGGGACTGGTGGAGACAAACTTCAGCAACGTGCGTTTCCACGGCGACACCGAACGCGCCGCCAAGGTATATAAAGGTATCGACCCACTGACAGGCGACGACATTGCCGATGTGGCTGTTTATGCCGCCAACGCACCTGAGCATGTGCAGATTGCCGAGGTACTTATTCTGGCCACATATCAAGGCAGTGGAAGTGTTATAGTGAGAAAATAATAACTAATTAAATTTATAAACTATGAAGAAACGATTATTTTTGATGTGTTCAGTTTTGGCATTGGCCAGCTGCATTTTTATGTCTTGTGAAGAGCAACAGCTTCCTGATCTACAAGTGAAATATGAAACAAAGGTGTTGCAGCCACAATCGATAGTGTATAACATGTCATTCCCTGCCACTACCAGCGGAACGATAGAAATTAAGGTTTATCCACAGGTGGACGGCACCATCATAGCCAAAAAATTCACCACTGGTACGAAAGTCGAGAAAGGTCAGACTATCTTTATCATCGACCCGACAGAGTTCCAGCTCAACGTACAGGCTGCTGAAGCCAATCTGGCTGTAGCAAAGGCTCAAATGGAAACCACAAAACTCCAATATGAGTCAAATCAGGAGCTTTATAACAAGAAAATCATCAGCGAATATGTGCTGAAAACCACTTTGAATGAGTTTAACTCGGCAAAAGCTTTGGTGCTTCAGGCCGAAGCCCAGCTCAACATCGCCAGAACCAACCTCGGCTATTGCACTGTCACAGCTCCTGTAACAGGTTACATCGACGCAAACGGCTTTAACGAAGGTGATATGGCATCACGCACAATATACCTCTGCACCGTCAGTGACAACAGTATCGTTGACGCCGACTTCTCACTGACAGAGACACAGTTGCTTCAAACAGTTAAAGAATACGGATTACGTGTGACGGACAAAGGTTTGGAAGGCCCAAAGGGTAAGTTTATCGGTGACATCTTGCCACATCTTAAACTCAAACTCAAAGACGGCTCATATTATAATCACGATGGCATTGTGACGAAAATTGGTGCCATTGTCAACACCCAAACAGGCACCGTGCCATGTACGGCCGAGTTCCCAAATCCTGACGGAGTGTTGCGTTCTGGTATGGTTACAAACTTAATCATACCGTTTGATATTGACAACGTGCTTTGTGTGCCACAAACAGCAGCGGTGCGTCTTCAGGATCAGCTGATGTTTTATCGTGTCAAAGCGGACGGAACAGTGGAAGGCATTATTTGTGAGGCATTTCCATCAAACGATGGCAAAGAATACTATATCTTAAATGGGTTGAACGCAGGCGACGAGGTGGTTACCAACGGCGTGCGCAAATTGTCAAACGGTGTTAAAGTGAGATAGCCATGGAGAAAATTAAGAAACAGAAATTCTTTGTGAAGCACTGGGTGGCGGCTTTTGCCGTCGGGGTGCTTGTCTGCCTCATCGGAGGGGTTAGCATTTTCACTTTGCCTATAGAACAGTATCCCGACATTGCTCCTCCGATGGTGATTGTTTCGGGTTATTACAGCGGAGCAGATGCCAATGCTGTGATGAAATCGGTTATCATGCCTATCGAGGAACAGATAAACGGTGTTGAAGACATGATGTATATCTCTTCCACCGCCAACTCCAATGGTACCGCTGAAATCTCTGTTTATTTCAAACAAGGCACCGATGCCGACCAGGCTACGGTCAATGTGCAAAACCGAGTCAACCAGGCGCTAGGATTGCTGCCATCGGAGGTAACACAGCAGGGTGTCACCGTTACCAAGAGTGTAAACTCCATTCTTCAAATTTTAAGCTTGGAAAGCACCGATGATAAATTCGACCAGAGATTTATCTCCAACTTCCTCGACATCAATGTGGTTCCGGCCATCAGCCGTGTCACTGGTGTTGGACGAATCCAGCTAATTGGCGACAAATACGGCGTACGTATCTGGATGAAACCGGACGTGATGGGTTTATATGGCATCACTCCAGAGGAAATTATCTATGCCATCAACGAACAGAACCTCGTTGCGCCTATAGGAAGATTCGAAAACTCAATCGATAAAATCGACATTGAATTTCTCGGTCTGCTCAACGATATGAGCGAATTCGAACAAATCATAGTGCGTGCAACACCTGAAGGCGAAATCCTCAGACTGTCGGATGTGGCAAACGTGGAACTTGGAACAAAGTCATACGACTTCCGCACCGATATCGACGGGCATCCTGGAACTTTGTTCATTATCAACCAGGCACCTGGAGCCAACGCCACACAAGTCAATGCGGAAATCAACAAGACTATTGACGAGATTTCAAAGACTTTGCCGGCTGGACTCGAGTTCAAGAGACTTGAGACATCAGACGACTTCTTAAACGCATCAATGCGCAGCGTTATTGAGACACTCATCATCGCTATCTTATTGGTGATTTTCGTCGTTTATCTGTTCTTGCAGGATTTCAAGGCTACTTTGATACCTTCGATTTCAATCATCATTGCATTGGTGGGCACCTTCTCCATAGTATATATCATGGGCTTCACGCTTAACTTGCTGACACTATTCGGCTTGGTGCTTGCCATTGGTACTGTCGTGGACGATGCCATCGTGGTCGTTGAGGCTGTGATGTCGAAGTTGGAAACAGGCAAATACAAATCAGCGGCGACAGCCACCACAGAAGCTCTCAACGAGGTATCAGCCGCTTGTATCTCAACAACATTGGTGTTCATGGCGGTGTTCATCCCTGTCACCTTCATGTCGGGAACACAAGGCACTTTCTTCAAGCAGTTCGGTTTCATCATGGCTGGTTCGGTTGCTATCTCAACCATGTCAGCACTGATTATCTGCCCTGCATTATGCGCCCTTCTGTTCAAGCCTAAAAATCCTAACGAGGAAGTACATAAAGGCCTCAATTATTATGTGAAAAAAGGCTACGATGCCGCATTCAACGCATTGTTGAACAAATACATCAAAGGCGTCGGCAAATTCATCAAACGTCCGGCTTTCTCTTGGATTCTGCTGTTAGTGTTCAGTGCAGGTCTCGTATGGTTGATGACCACATCACAAAAAGACCTTGTGCCTCAGGAAGACCAGGGATTCTTGCTTGTTGACGTGACAATGGCACCAGGTACATATCTTAACGAAACCGAAGCAGCCACCAAAAAACTTGAGGATTACATCCGTTCTCTCGACGACACCGAGCTTGTCGGAGCAGTCACTGGATACTCCCTTATGAATGGTGGCGCCGGAACCAACTACGCCTCACTGATGGTGCGACTGAAAAACTGGGAAGAGCGTGATTTCTACAGCATTGCACAAATGCAGTATTCCATCTATATGTGGGCAATAGTCAACATGCCAGAGGCCGATGTCACACCATTCCAGATGCCTCAGATTCCAGGCTACGGTACCGGTTCAATGATGGAATTGAACCTGCAAGACCGTTCAGGAACAGGCGATAATGATGGTTTTGTCGCAATGGCTGCCGAGTTCACACAAAAACTTAACCAGCGTCCCGAAGTATCGGCGGCAATGGCATCCTATTCTCCTGATTATCCGAAATATCGTCTTAATGTTGATGTTGCCGCATGCAAACGCAAAGGCATCTCTCCAAAGACGGTGGTGTCAACAATAGGAACCAACCTTGCCGGAAGTTACATAGGCAACTACATTCAATACGGAAAAGTTTATCAAGTGCTGGTGCAGGCCGACAGCGAATACCGTCTTGATCCGAGTGCTTTGGACAATATTTTCGTACAGGTTGGCGAAGAAATGGCACCTGCGTCGGAGTTTGTCACACTCACTTTGACGACTGGACCGGCACAGGAACGCAGGTTTAACCTCTTCCCATGTTACAACATTTGTATTATGCCGGCTTCAGGATATTCGACAGCAGACGTGCGAATTGCTATCGACGAGCTAATGGCCGAAGTGTTTCCTGACGGTTACGGCTATGAGTTTGGCGGCATGGCACGTGAGGAAGCGGCAACTGCGGAATCAAACGACACTGTTATCATTTATAGCATTGCCGTGCTTCTCATTTACCTCATCCTTGCATGTCTGTACAACTCATTGTTCATTCCGTTAGCGGTGTTGCTCTCTATCCCATTCGGTATGTTCGGCGCATATTTCGTAATGCGACCGCTTGCAGCGTTGGGCATCAACATCAACATCTACGTGCAAACCGGTGTCATTATGTTGATGGGTCTGGTTGCAAAGACAGCTATCCTCATCACAGAGTTCGCAATGCAGAAACGTGAAGAAGGATTATCGCCATACGATGCTGCCATCGGTGCTTGCAAAGACCGTCTGCGTCCTATCCTCATGACCGTTCTTACCATGATTATCGGTATGATTCCGCTTATCGTGGAAGGCGGCGCAGGTGCTATCGGCAATAAATCACTTGCTATATGCGTGGTTGGCGGTATGATAGTCGGAACAATAGCGATTTTGTTCATAACTCCGGCATTGTATATAGTATTCCAGAAAGTTCACGAGCGACTAACTCCAAATAATAATGATGAAGACTGATTTAAATAAGAAAGGTGTATCTATGAAAAGGTATATAATTGTTTTATTAGTCGGGATGCTGTTTTTACCAAGCTGCTCCCTCTATAAGAAATATGAGTCTGATGCCACCGTTGACGAAAGAGTGATGGGTGATGTCGTTGATTCACAAGATACAACATCTATTGGCGATATCAACTGGCGCGACATCTTCACTGATCAGTTGCTTCAGAATCTTATCGACGACGCATTGGCAAACAACACCGACATGCGGACAACCCAACTCACCATTGAACAGGCTCAGAACTCGTTGAAAGCCGCTAAATGGGGCTATGCGCCGACATTTGCCTTCGCTCCTCAGGCAACCTTTACCAATATTGCCGGTAACAACAGCAATAGCGTTCTGGTTCCCGTGACGGCAAGTTGGCAGTTGAACATCTTCGGCCAGACCAGAAGTCAAATCAGAAAGGCTAAGTCGCAAGTTGCATACTATCAGGATTATAGACAGGCCATGCAGGTCAGTTTGGCAGCCAACGTCGCCAATATTTATTATATGTTGGTGATGCTCGACTACGAACTGGAACTTGCCGAGTATTTCGAAGGACTTTATGAGGAGTCATACAACTCAACCGAAGCCTTGTATAACGCCGGTATTTATAAAAGTCCGGCAGTTTATCAGATGGAAGCCTCGTTAGAGGAGATCCGCACCGAGATTGTCGACTTGCGTAACACCATCGCCTCAACCGAAGCAATGCTTTGTCTGTTGCTGGCCGAGCCGCCACATCATATCGAGCGCGCCAAGTTTGGAGAATTCCAGATGCCTGAGCAGATTCATATAGGCTTGCCGGCACGACTTCTCGATGCCCGTCCGGATGTCCGTATGGCTGAACGCAACATGGAGATTGCTTACTATAACACACAAATGGCTCGTCAAAGTTTCTATCCTAACATCACCATCAGCGGTTTGGTCGGATATACAGGCACTGTCGACGCTCTCGACTTCATCGGGCAGGCTGTGGGACAGTTGACGCAGCCTATCTTCCAAGGCGGACAGCTCAGAGCTCAGGTCAGAAACGCCAAGAAAGAACAGGAAAAGGCCAAGTTGGAATTTGTTCAGACACTTTACAACGCAGGCAGCGAGGTTTACCAATATCTCAAAGATTGCCAAACTGCCGAAGAGAAGGCCGAGCACATCGAAATCCGTGTGAATGCGCTTCAGGAGGCTTATTCAGCCACCAAAGAGTTGATGAACAACGGCTCGACCACCTATTTGGAAGTGCTCACTGCTCAGGAATCGCTGTTATCGGCTGAATTCACAATGGTTCAAAACCAATTTGAGATGATTCTGGCGCTCATCAACCTGTACTCTTCATTAGGAGGTTTCGGTACGAAATAAGAAAATAGCGACGATTTAAATCGTCGCTATTTTTTTATACTGACAAACTTGCAGGTTTCCGTCGCCGTCACGGAGATGGAAACCGTTGCCAAGGCAGTAGCGCCACATCTTGCATTTGGCACACTGGCCGGTCTTCATCCAACGTCGGTCGCGGTATTTTTCAAACCGGTTTTGCCAGACGTCCCAAAAACTGTCATTATAGATATTTCCCTGATGGTAGTCGGCGCGTATGCTCAAACAACCAGAGATTGAGCCGTCGGCAAGCACCGACGCTATGTTGATGCCGGCGCTGCAGGAATAATAATGGTTGCGCACCTCGCCTTCGTAGTCGCCAAGGAAGCCGTCACATCCGTAGTCGGCACGTATTTTGCCTTCTATGCGGGTTTGTTTGATAAACTCAAGCATTTCTACAAACTGAGCGTCAGACAGTTGCAGTTCGGGCTCGCCTGCGGCTCGCCCGAACGGGAACACCGTAAACAAACGCCAGCGGCGTATTCCCAATGAAATCAGAAAATCCTTGAACTCGGGCAGATATTTTATAGTGCGTTGATTAACGCAAGTGATGACATCCCAAGTCAGAGCGGGGTGTTGTTTCATCGCCTCGACAGCCACCAACACGTTTTTATAACTCATTGAGTTGCCTCGCATCCAGTTGTGGTCGTCTTCGAAACCGTCAAAGCTGACGGCTATGGATTTTAGGCCGTTATCGACAAATTCGGCAAGTTTTTCAGATGTGAGAAGCATGCCGTTGGTGACCATGCCCCACACAAATCCGCGCCTGCTGATCTCACAGCCGCAAATGGCCAAATCGCGGCGCATCATGGGCTCGCCGCCAGTGGTGATCACCATCACTTTTGACGGATCCTCATGTAGTTTTATTTCGTCTAAAACCTTAAGAAAATCATCTAGAGGCATGTCGTTTTGCTTTGAAAGCATACGACAGTCACTGCCGCAGTGGCGGCAGCTAAGGTTGCACCGCAGGGTGCATTCCCAGAAAAGCTGGTGCAGTTCGTGCTCTTCGGTGCGCCTTTGTACAGCTACACGGTTGAGCTCGAGTTTCAACTTTTTATTTAGGTTCATTTTCGCCTAAGCGCTTGTTGATGGAGTCAAGCTGATTGCGCAGACGTCTGGTTTCCGCTCCGTAGGCCGCGATTATCTCGGGTGAGCCGTAAACACAAGCGCCCTCGCGCTGAGTGATAATCTGCTGGATGGAGTCGCGTTCCTTGACGAGCTGTGCCCTCTCTCGCTTTGACAGGCCTTTGCTCGAGAAGCAGGCTGTCATCAGTGCCAAGGCTGAAAGCAAGCCAACCCAAAGTGTTCTAGTTACCTTTTTCATCTTTTCTAAAATTATAACGACGCAAAAATAATAAATTTTCTTTTATTTGCTGATTTTATATGTCTGAATCTTACCGTCGGATGTCGTGTATTGCATCAGATAAACACCTTTTTCAAGTGTGTTGAAGTCAAAGTTCTCGACTTTTCCGACGTAAACCGGCCTTCCTAAGATGTTGAAAACCCTAACCGCCACAAAGTCTTTCACATCGACCTGTGCCGGCAGCGCAACATTGTCATATTCGCTGTAGAAGGTGAACATCTCCCCCACTCTCGGCTTTGTCGTCCTCTCATATAACAGGTCTCCTTTGTAGTCGTAGACCTCGAAGGTGCATTCCGCGTCGTCGTCTTCATAGCCGATGTTGCAATAGTTCCAGTATAGAATGAGGTCGCGCATCACCGGTACGTTTACTGTTACAGTGGCTTCGTAGCCGCTTTCCAGACCTATTCTATGCTGCACCACGCCGCGCTCGTCGAGTATAGATATAGCTGGTGAGAGCCATCCGTCGCCAGCACTGTCGTGCAGATGGAACGTCATCGGCGAGCTCTCGCTGCCGGTGGACCACATAGGCACTTTTTCGGTTATCGCCCTGCCGCGGCCTCCCGACGTCACAGGGTAGATAGTGAAATAATTGACAGTGCCGCAATCTTCGTTACCCAAAAACGTCTCAAAATTCAATGATTCGCCTGGCTGCGGTGTGACGAAGATGTGGAGCGGCTCGCCGTTCATCAGCACCACTATTGAGTCGATATCCGTCAATGGCGAGCCGCCGATAGTGGCCGACGGAGCCGTAAGACTGATTGTGACAGCCATGCCACTGGCCATAGGTTCAATATTCAAGTCGTCGACAGGCATAGGCTGATCGGTGTAACCTGCGCCAGGAACCATGTTTATAATGCAATAATGACTGTAATTATACTGATGATGCGTAAGGTTCATGGCATTGATACTGTAGAAGCCGTTGTCAAAACCCTGCCAGCCCCAGTTGAAATGCATGAAGTCGTTTTCATCGTAGCCGTCACACACGAAAGCATGGCCTCCACGGTTGCCGTCTTTGGTATAGCTGTAAGCCGAGTAATAGACCGGACGGTTGGCGTCAAATTCTTCTTTCAACAAAGATATCCATTGAGCGTCGGTGTAATCATCCCTGTCTTCGTACGACATCGCGCTCGAATAGCGGAAATAATTCTGAAGAGCGGCCGGGACGTCGCCTGAATAGGCACCCGAAGCATTGGGGCCATAGTCCATCTCAACGCTCACTCCGGCATGATACTCAAGCAACGCTATGGCGTCGACCTCGTTTTGAGGGCTGGTGTAGTCGAGAAAATCAGGCATCAACTCGTAGCGGTAATCGGCAGCGCCGAAATCGGCTGTCAGATCGCCATACGTAGTGGAACCGTAGCCCCAACAATAATAACTGTGCGAGCCTGTTCCCGTTTTGGGCCATTCCCAGTAACGCATAAGCTGAGCCATGGCGTTGGCCACACAGCCCACTTTCACATGACCGTTGTAGCCATCCGCATCTGCCGGACACTGGTCGTTATAAAGTTGTGTCTGGTGCCATGTCGATGTGCATAGCGGCCCTACAGTGCGATCGTGTTTTTCAGTAAACGTCCCATTATCGGCCAACATTTGCCATTGCGAGGCAACCTCTGACGATTGGCTGAGATTTTCAGCTATAGCTGTCTCCAAATCGGAACGGTAAATATCGAAAAACACCTCCCAACCTGCATCCTCGGCGACCAAGCTGAATTTACCGGTAGTGGAATATGCCAAAACCGGTTGCATGCGGTTGTCGGCCGACACTATGACAAATCCGCAAGGCTGGCAGTTGAACACATAAAAAGCGTCAGTGCCGTCGGATGTTTTTTCGGTATATATCAGGTGAAGCTCCACCTGTGCCTTGGTTTTTGCCGACAAAAATCCGCCACACAATTGCTTGGCCGTTTCCACACTCACCGACTCGGCCTTCAGGCCGATAGTCAAAACCATCATCAAAAACAGAAATGTTATTTTTTTCATTATCAGAGTTTTTAAACGATTACTTAATAATGTCCGCAAAGATAAACATATTTTATATAACTTTGCACCATGAAAACAAGATTTTGCATTATTGTAATCGGCTTTTTAGCTATGGCGCTTACAGCTTGTGACAATGAAAACAGGGCCATTCGCCAAATGTGTGAAGAAATTCACAACAATTATCCTCTGGCAACCTTGCAGGATATCTACAAAACCTGTTATCAGGACTATTTCGGGGCCGAACACCTGATGAACGACACGGCCGCAGCCAAAAAATATATCCATTACGAGTTGGAACAGTGCCGCGACACCGATTTGAGCCTTATGCCAAAATACGAGCCGACAGGGTTCCGCCATCGTTTTACAAGAGTCAATTTCTCGTGTCTGTTGGATGGCGAGCTCACCGAAGAACAACTTGTCATGATGTTCATAGCTGCAGCCGGCAAGGACAATGCCTATGGCGACGACTGGGCCACGGAATGGAGAATTATTGAAAAGACAGCGCTTGAAGTCAACCCACTGTGGGCCGACACTGAGCTGCAGTCAGAGCTACGGGAAGCCGCCGACAACCGTTATGCCGTGCGCCACAGCGAGGCTTTCCGAAACAATTACAATCCGCATTATCGAATAGTCTTGGCGTTTTAAAATTATTTTTTTCCGTTTCAGAAAAAAACATACCATATTCTTTTTAAAAAGATTATCTTTGCACTGTTAATTCATTTGGCACAATGAAACGAGCAGCATTATTAAAATTTTTCATCTTTGCGGCATTGATGATGTCGTCAGTAATCGGTTTCGCACAATTTCCAGGTGGTGGAGGCCCTCCAGGAGGCAGACCTCCAGGCGGCAGACCTCCAGGGGGCAAGTTCCCCGGTGGCGATCGCCAGTGGAATCAGCAGAATGCCAACAAACCCACAGTAACACAGAAAAAGAAAGTGCGTGAAGGCGACAAATTCACGGTGGTCGGTGTATTGCTTGACATCAAAACCAACGAACCCCTGCCTTTTGTAAACCTCGCCGTGCTGGATTCAATCGACTCCACTTTCGTTAAAGGCGGCGTTACCAATTATGACGGTATTTTCGAGCTTACCGACATACCGCAAGGCGCTTATTTACTGCGTGTTTCGGCAATCGGCTACGAAACTTACGTGCATCCGTTCAATGTTGTCAACAACACCGATTTGGGTATTTTGAAGCTTACCGAGGGTTCAATTACACTTGATGCGGTAGTTGTTACAGCCGAAAAGCCTCTCTACGCCATGGAAGGCGAAAAGCTTATCTACAACGTCAGCGAAGACCCTTCAATTCAAACCGGAACCACCGAAGACGCTCTGCAAAACGCGCCCGGAGTGGAAGTCGACGTGGAGGGCAACATCACATTGCGAGGCGTTTCGAGTATTGAGATTTGGATTAACGACAAGCCGTCAAAGCTGACAGAGGAAAATCTCAAAACCTATCTGCAGACTCTTCCGGCCAATGCCATAGCCCGTATCGAGACTATCACCAACCCTTCGGCAAAATATGCCACAGAAGCTGAGGCGGTGATTAATATCGTCACGTCCACCCACATCAAGAGCAACCAATTCGTCAGCTTCGGCATCAACGGATCCAACCAGCCATTCGTGTCGCCTTGGGTCAGCTATATGTGGAAGAAAGACAAGCTGAGTATAAACATGTTTGCTGCCGGTCGTTTCAGCGATCGCGATGATACCACCGATGAATGGGCTTTACAGCGTCGTGACGGTGACACCATTGGCACATACGAAATCACATGGGCCGACACGACATCTCAAACCAGTTACAACCGCAACGTAAGCGGCAATGTCTTTTTGAGTGTCAATTACGAGATTGACAGCACAAGCGAGATTTCGGTCGATGCCGGCGGATTCTACAATTTCAACGGCAGCAAGTCGCTGCGCTCGCAACGTCAGACATATTATTATCTGGATTCAGTGCCTGAGTATTCAGAGCTTATGGTCGATACCACTCACAATAAAACCGATGCCAACAACATCTTCGGACATTTTGGCGTCGACTACACCAAGAAGTTCGACGAACAAGGTCATAATCTGCGCATCGGCATAAACACACGTATCTCGCACAACAGCAGCGATCAGTGGTATACCCGCTTGTACGATGTCTACACCGACCTTGATGAGCACCGTTATCTGCTCACCGACCAAAACAGCTACGGATTAAGCCTTGACGCACGTTACAACCGTCCGTACAGCGAAAACGGTGAGTTGAGCTATGGCCTGCGTGCCGACCATCAGAATACCGACAACCGTTACGACCGTTACAACGATTCACTTGGCGTGGTGATCGATGAGTTGCGCGCTTATCATTTCAAAGGTGCCGAGAGCAACGTCACCGGCGATGTCAACTGGACACACCGCTGGGGCGGATTCACACTCAGCACAGGTTTGGGCGTGGGCGGCGACCGCGTTTATTACAACTACATCAGCACTATGCCGTTTGCCGACGACAGCACCATGTATTTCCTCAACGTAACACCGTCTTTGCATCTCACATATCGCACTGAGAATATGCATAACTTCAAACTCAACTACTCAATGCGTATGTCACATCCGGGTGAAACCGATATCAGCAGCTACCGCCGTTACGGTGAAAACAGCTATTCGACAGGTAATCCGAATGGTCTTGACAATTCGTATACTCACAATATGGAAGCCGGATGGCAGAAGTATTTCGACCGCTTCGGCAATGTGGGCATTGAAGCTTACGGACGCTTGAGTACCAACGAAATCAGCAACCTTACCGATTCTGAATACGACGAGTATCTCGACCGCATTGTGAGTTTCTCCATGCCATACAACCTTGGAACATCGTGGCGTTACGGTACTTCGGTCAACATGACATACCGTCCTTCGGGATTCTTCAACGTCAGACTTTACGCCAACATCTACGACTACGGATATCGTATGGAATATGACCGCGACGGAGTGCATCAGGTCAACGAAAACGAGAAATGGTCGTGGAGTGTGCGTGTCAACGCCTGGTGGAAGATTTTCAACCGTTACCAGCTGACCATGTCGGCCAACTACAATTCACCGACCATCAGCCTCATGAGCGAGCGTAAGGCCCGTTATTCACTCAATGTGGGCGCGCGCAGCGACTTCTTCAACCGTAAGATGTCGGTATATGTCAACATTAGGGATATCTTCAACTGGGGCGCTACAGTCGGTTCAGGATCGAGCAACACCAACCCATACTATCTCACCGACAACACCAACAAGATGGTCAACAGCCGCTACATAAGCGTGGGCGTGACCTTCCGTTTCGGTAAGATGGAACTTGAAAAGAGTGCTAAAGAAGGCTCAAGCGAGTCGGGCGACAGTTTGGAATAATCATTTTCCAAACCTCGCCTCGACGACGTTGATGACATAGTCGCCAAGTTTCTCACAATCGGTAACCATATCTGAAAACATGGTACCGACAGCGTAATCGTACTTTTGTTCGTTGATATTGCGGATGTTCTCGTTTTTCAACATCTGACGCATGGCGTTAATCTCGTTCTCAATGCGGAACGACTCGTTGATGTCGTGTTCGGCGCGATGGCCTGTCATAATCACATTCATCTGCTTCAGAGCGTCTTCGCACAGCTGCATAATGGTGCGCAAACCCTCATACTGTTTGCTGGTGAAGTGATAGCTCGACTCCATTTTGCGATTGAGCGTGCGCGCAATGTTGTAGCAGGCGTCTCCGACACTCTCCAACTCGCTTATCTCGCGCATCATCTGCCTGATTTTATTTTTAGTCTCGTCACTCAGATGGTCGTTACTGACTTGCTCCAAATATTTGGCTATCTCTATCTCCAGATGGTCGGTAGCTTCTTCTTCATTCTCAATCTGGGCGAATAGCTTGGTAAACTTACTGTCGTTTTTCTCCTCGAGCAACTGTCTGACCATGCCGAACATCTGCTCAACACGCAAGCCAAACGAAGCAGTCTCTTTTTCGGCCTGCAGCACAGCTATTTCAGGGGTTTGCACAATACCGTTGCCGATATACTGGAGTCGGACAGGCTGTTTGTCGCCAATGGTCTTGTCTTTGATAGCCCAGCATACGATTTTTTCAATTTGTGGAATAAAACCGATAAGAATCGCTGTATTGGCTATGTTGAAGCATGTGTGGAACATGGCCAGCACCACGCTCAGCTTCTCAGGATTGGTGTGATCATAACCCACAAATGAACACACCATATCGATGAACGGATGAAAAACTATCAAAATCCATAATACACCGAAAAGGTTGAAAAACATATGGGCGAAAGCCGCTCTTCGCGCCTGTGTGGAGGCTGTCAGGGCAGCGAGGTTGCTGGTGACTGTGGTTCCGATGTTTTCGCCCATCACCAGAGCTATACCCTGATAAATCGGCAAAGCGCCGCTTGAGCACAATATCATGGTAATGGCCATCACAGCCGCCGAAGACTGCACGCACATGGTAAGTATGCCTCCTATGAGCAGGAAAAGCAAGGTTGTTAAAATGCTGTCGGGGTCGAACGAAGAGAAGAAATTCAGAACAGCCTCGTTTTCGCCCAAGTTCATCTGCATTCCAGTGGCACGCAAAGTGCCCAAACCGAGAAACATGAAAGCCACGCCGAACAGGAAGTCACCGAAGGTGGCATGACGTTTTTTGAATATGAAAATCATGCCAACCAAAAAAGCCGGCCACACCACATCGGCTATGTTGAAAGAGAATCCGGCCGACATGATCCAAGCCGTCAAGGTGGTACCGATATTGGCGCCCATAATCACTGAAATAGCCTGTGCCAAAGTCAGTAACGAGGCATTGACAAACGACACTGTCATCACTGTGGTGGCGGTGGAACTCTGCACTGCCGCAGTCACCAGCACACCCGTAAGCATACCTGTGAAACGATTGGTTGTCATGCGTCCAAGAACGTGACGCAGTTGCGGACCTGCCATCTTCTGCAACGCCTCGCTCATCACCTTCATACCGTAGATAAGAAGACCTAGCGAGCCGAGCACTGTGAAAATCAACATATTACCTTACTTTTTACTATTTAAACTAAAATTATTATTCGTCAAACGGCTCCACATGTACGCCTACATGAGTTTCATTGCCATATTTACTGCGTAGCAGATTCTCGATTTCCGTAGCTTTGTCGTGTGATTCACGCAAGGTAAGGTCGCCGTCCATCTTGATGTGAAGCTCGATGGCATAGTGATTGCCTATGCGCCGCGTCTTGAGGTTGTGCGGGTTGCCGACATTTTCAACCTCCGACACCATCTGAATGATTTCCTGCTCCACACTTTCGGGCAATGCCGTGTCAGTGAGGTCGCCCACGCCCTCTTTAAGCAAACCAAATGCCACCTTACCCAAGAAGATACCGACAATCACCGAGGCTATAGGGTCGAGAATGACCCATTTGTTGCCAAGGAAGATGGCGCCGCCTATGCCTATCAAGGTGCCTATCGACGACAAGGCGTCGCTGCGATGATGCCAAGCGTTGGCTTCCAATGCCTGCGACTGCAGTTTCCTGGCCTTGATAATGGAATAACGATAAACGGCTTCCTTCAACACTATCGAGGTTACCGCCGCCCACAACGCCAGCATGCCGGGGGCCTCAAGAGCCTGTCCATCAAAGAAATCATCTATCTTAACCACGCCGTCGCTGATGATGCCGAGCGCCACCACAACAAGCACCAGACCGATGACTGTCATCGCCAAAGTCTCGTACTTGCCATGGCCGTATTCGTGCGATTTGTCTTCTGGCTTGCCGCTTATCTTGACAAACACCAGAACGACTATGTCGGTGATAAAATCAGACAAAGAGTGCACCGCATCGGCTATCATGGCCGAGCTATGCCCCAGCACGCCAGCCACAAACTTGAAAACAAGCAGCAGCACGTTGACCAAACTGCCGACTATGGTTACCTTATATATCTCTTTTGTCCTTTCCATTTAAACCAGATGTTAACGATAACGTTTCTCCAATTCTTTACGATATTTCTCGGCTATATATCGGGCAATCTCCACCGCCTCGCCTTGCGGCTCGGCGCTGAAGCTGTGCAGGCGTTCACGCCACCACTGACCTTCGTATTTGCATATTCTCTCGTGATAGGCACGCTCGTCGAAAGCCACACCTTTGGCTATTGCCTCATCGACATCCTTGAAGAATTCTTTCCAACGGTATGCGTAGTAAGTGCTGGTCAGACCGGCCCATGCGCGGCTGGCGTATTCGTTCAACAAGGCGTCTTCCTCGCCCCAGGTGGTGATTATGTTGCGAGCGTTGCTCTCAAAATAATTCTTTTCGGCATTGGTTTTGCCAATAGCTCTGGCATCTTTAATCCAGCGGCCCACAAGGAATGCGCTTTCGGTGGCCAGTATGGTGTCGGTGTCATCGAGAATGGAAGTCATGGTTTTCTCGATTTGATGCAGCTTTTTATAATCTTTATCATGATAAGCCCTTACATAATCGGCGTAAAGATCGCTGAAATAGTTGCCCAGCAGCTGTCGTGTAACGTTCACAATATCAAAATGACGCGCTCTGCTGTTGCTTTTCGCGGCAAGCATATCGTCAAGCACATCCAATAAAACTATGTTTTTGTATTTGTAGGTCGGAGCAATGTAATACTGCCTGTATTCTTTGATGTTACCCATGGTTGGGCGCTGATTGATGCGCACTGTCTGTCCAGGCGACGACACTTTGTTGTATACGCTATCGGCCAGCAGTCGCCATGCCTCGCGATAGTTGTCATCCAATCGGCCTGCGCGCTGGTCGGCCATATGTTCCACCCAACGGTCGACTTTTTGTGTGAGAGGATTGTCCCAAGCTTTCTCAAACACATATTCATACATGAACGGGTTGCAGTCGAAGCCCTCCAAAGTAGAGCCTATGCCCACGAAATTGTCACCGCCCTTTTCGAAAGCGTTTTCGATACGCTCGTTCACTATATTCAGATTGCCTGCCAGCATGGAGTTGCCTCCGAAATTGCCTAAATAACACCAGATATACGGCACTCCGTAATAAGCCTTGGTGCGCTCCCACACCGGCTGACGCTCGCAATAGTAGTCGAGCATAATGTGTCTGTCTTTAGGCATTGAGGTGATGTAGGCCTTGATGCGGTTGCCCACCTCCCAGTACTGACGTTCGTTCCAGAAAAGCCACGCCATCTCGAGCCACTTCGCCTCAGGGTCGGCGGCTTCGAGCGATTCGTAAACCTGACGGCTGACACGTGCCAGATATTCAGGCTCCCAGCTTGGCGGAATCAATTCATTGAAAATGTCTATGCCGTAAATATGATCGGTGCCGTAAAATTCAGTCTGTTTGGCTATGAATTTCTTCTGTATCTCGGTGTAAAGCGGGTCGAGCGGGTCGAGGAACTTGCACCAGCATGTGCTGTCGAAGCCTGCCCAGTCGCCAAGCGAAGCCAGCGGAGCGTCGGGGTACAGACGTTTAATACAAGGCGGCACATGACCTGCAAAACCTGACAGCACAGGCTTCATGTCAAGCTCGCGCTCGCGGGCCACAATCTGTTTTTGAAGGGCTTTCTGGTTCTCAAGCCACACCATCGGAAGCGGTCCGCCCCAACGGTCGATGTTCTGCATGCGATGCCACGGCAGATGCGCCGGACCTGTGAAATAACCGCGTATCTCCTCGTCGGTCAAGCCTAAATCGCTCCATACTTCATACCAAACCGACTCCTGTCCGGTGATGGCCAGCGGCAGATTGATGCCGTTCAAAGCCATCCAGTCGATGAAATGCTCCCACTGCGACCAGCCCCACCAAGGCATGGTGTAGCCGAAGGTGCAGTAGTTGAGGAAAAATCTGTCAGGCACACGTGCATTCAGGCGGACTTTTTCCGGCACACGCGGCATATGCATGGGTATCTCGAGCTTTTCCGTTTCGAACCACGAGTATTCAGCAAGGCAGTAATATTTCAAAAAATGATTCAATCCGACTGCCATGCTGTTGGCGTTATTGCCTCTGATCACAAGTTTGTTTCCGACGGTTTCTATCTCGAAACAATCTATGGTGTCGTTGACAAGACGCTCTAATTTTATATTTTTTGAATATTCCGGCACAACGCGTTTCACCAAACCGCGCATGGCTTTGACCTCGGGGTCGGAATTGTTGCAAGAAAAACAGAGCATAATGCATGCAATGGCAATGAGATACAGTTTTTTCATAGTTCGAAATTTATTTCTGCAAAAATAAAAAATCTTTACACTTTAAACTATAAACTTTAAACTTTTTTGTATTTTTGCAGCCGAAATTCAAGGGGTGCTCCTAGCGGGCTGAGATGATACCCTAAAACCTGATCCGGGTAATGCCGGCGTAGGGATGGATACTTCTAATTTTCCCCTTCACATTTATTAACAAATTAACAAAAGTTCAAAAATGAAAAGAATTTTTATTTGTATCGCTGCGCTCCTCTTTGCAGCAAATGTGAATGCGCAGAATGAAAACATTTTGTTCGACACCACCAATATCCAAATGCTGGAAGAGGTGATTGTCAGCGGTGTGAAAGTGCAGAAAAAGGCTCCTTACGCCGTAGCCGAAATCAAAAAAGACGAACTTTCGGAATTTGCAACAACCGGACAGGAACTGCCGTTTTTGTTCTCCAAAACCCCGGGTATCATCTCGTGGAGCGAGAACGGCGTCGGCACCGGCACCACCTACATGCGTATACGCGGCGCCGGCGACTCGCGCATCAACGTCACCCTCGACGGCGTGCCGCTCAACTCGCCTGAAGACCAGTGTGTGTTTTGGGCCAACATGAACAGCTACGGCTCACTGCTTGGCAATGTGCAGATTCAGCGCGGCGTTGGCTCATCAACCAACGGCGACGGCGCTTTCGGAGGCACCATCACCCTGATTTCGGCATCACCAGAAACCAGACCAAGCGGCGAAGTATCAGGATCTTACGGCTCGTTCAACACTCTCAATTTCGGAGCCAAGGCATCGACCGGATTGCTTTGGAACCATTTGGTAATCGACGGAGCCTATCACGAGACCAACACCGATGGCTTCATCCACGGCACCTCGGGCCGCAGCGGAAGCTACTACGGCGGAGCCACCTGGATGGGTGACAATGTCATTATCCGTTACAAAAACATCGGAAACTTCGAGAATACCGGACAAGCTTGGAACGGAGTCACGGCCGGCGACAACAACTTAAGCCTTATGGACGGCACATACGGCATACACACCGGCATTAAGACTTACGAAGACATGTATAACGTGGGCCTTGGTCAGTACAACTCGCTTTACGAATATCTGGTAACCGACCAGGACGGCAATTTTGTGAAAGACGAAAACGGCAATTACGTCACCGAGCGCTATCAGTTGAATAACGGCAAGTACTGGGATAAGACCACCGACAACTTCTGGCAGAACCACAACTTTTTATCGGTCGCCTGGGAAATTGACGATCACTGGGCTACAACAGCCACTTTGCATTATACACACGGCTACGGTTTTTACGAAGAGTTCCGCTACAACAACAAACTCTCAAAATTCGGTATGACATACACCGACCCCGAAGGAAACAAGGTGAAAAGAAGCTATTTTGTCCGTCAAAAAGGACTCACTCAGGACACCTACGGAGGCATGTGGTACACAAAATATAAAAATGACAATTTGGAGCTTTTAAGCGGTGTTGCTTTGCAAAACTTCGTAGGCAACCACTTCGGTTACGTCACATACATTGCCAATGATGGTGTGGCGGCTAAATATCTGGCCAACGGCAGCTATAAATATTACGACAGCGACGCCCGTAAATTCGACGGAAGCGCCTTTGTCAAAGCGTCTTACACCTTCTTTGACAACTGGAATCTTTTCGGTGATTTACAGTACCGTCATGTGGCTTACAAAACCAACGGCATCAACGATAAATTCTATGAAGAAGGCAGTAATTATTACAACCAGGAGTTGAATATTCATGAGATTTATGATTTCTTCAACCCTAAAGGCGGTATCTCGTGGAATATGAACAACCATCACGCCTACGCTTCTGTGGCAATGAGCCATCGCGAGCCTGAGCGCAACAATTTCACCGACAATGGCTCTTATCCTTTCCCAAAACCTGAACAACTTATTGATTATGAATTGGGTTACAACTATTCCGGCAAGATTTGGTCGGCTGGAGCCAACCTTTATTATATGGATTACACCGACCAGTTTGTGCAGACTGGCGCGGTCAGCGACATAGGCGAGAACCTAACCACCAACATCAAAGAATCGTATCGCACGGGCATTGAGCTTCAGGCGGGCGTCAACGCGACCAAATGGCTGACCATTGAGGCCAACGCAGCGTTAAGCCAAAACAAACTCAAGGATTTTGACGAGGTGGTGGAGGACTGGGACAGCGAAACCGGCTACACAACCATACATTACGACAACTCAACTTTGGCATTCTCGCCTTCAGCCATCATGAACGGCTTTGTCACCTTCCACCTGAAGGGATTTGAGGCCCAGTGGCACACAGCATACGTTTCAAGGATGTACCTCGACAACACGGAAAACCTCGACCGCTCGCTGCCGGGTTATTCGGTGTCGAACGTAAGCCTTGGCTACACTTTCAAACCTAAAAAGGTGGTGAAAGAAGCTATTTTTAAAATTAACATGAACAATATATTCAACAAACGTTACGCTTCAAGCGGATGGGTTTATTCAGCAATCTACGAAAGCGGCGGTCATCCAAACGACAACCGTTATTATCAGATCGGCTTCATCCCGATGGCCGGCTTCACAATGATGGCAAACTTAACACTTAAATTCTGATGGAATTCCTCTCTAAACACTGGCTCGATATCGTCACCACCGTCCTTGGGCTTGCTTATATTCTTTTCGAATATCGAGCCAGCGTTTGGATGTGGCTGGTCGGCTTCATGATGCAGGCGCTCGGCATAGTGCTTTATTATCAAAAAGGCCTCTACGCCGACTGCGGCATGGAGTTTTATTACCTTGCGATGACCGTTTACGGTTATTGGAAATGGGTGCACGGATCTAACAAGGCGAATAATAATTCACCCCTACAAATTCGGCATTTTCCGCGCAAACTAATACTTCCGTGGTTGGGAATTATTGCCGCTGTTTGGCTTGTTATCTATCTGATTCTCGTTAATTTCACCAACAGCAATGTGCCGATTGCCGACAGTTTCACAACGGCTTTGAGCATCATCGGAATATGGGCCCTGGCTCACAAATATCTCGAGCAGTGGTTCATCTGGATTGCGGTCGACGTGGTCACCTGCGCACTTTATTTCTATAAAGAAATCCCGTTCAAAGCCAGCCTTTACGCACTTTACGTAATAATAGCAGTGTTTGGATATTTCAAATGGAAAAAACTCATTTCTTTATAATTTTCTTTGTGACAACATTTCCGTTCGGCATAAAAAGTCGAATGATGTAAACTCCTGATTGTAAATCAGTTATATGAATTTCTTCCATATTTACAGGTACTGATTTCACGCATTTTCCGACAATGTCGTAAATCTCGCATCCGATCGCATCACTTTGTATTCTGATTATATCATTGGTGGGATTAGGATAAATCACAACGTCTTCAGACAACGGTTCATCAACAGATAAAAAACCATACAACTGTTCTATTATTTGTTCAGGTCGTTGGCTTAAAAACCTGTTTACCAAATACATGGAAGAATTAACCCATAAAGTATAATTGGCTGGTGGTGAGCCGAATCTTGAAGATTGGTTCGACACCTCACCATCCAGCGTATTTTTGATATAATTGTAAACCGGCAGCGTATTATTGTAAGCGAACGTAGTTGAAGCAAGCTCTACAAAACGTTCTTCAAAACGTTGTCTGAAATCTTCGTTTTCATACAAACGCCTGAAAAACAACGTCGATTTTGTGCTCGACGGATATTGTTCAGTGCCCACATAAATGGCATTGGCAAAAACATCGAAATTCAAATAGGTAAAACAAGAGTCGCCATCGTAGAAAATCCAACGGAATTTGCCATTACCAACCTGCCATATCCTGACATTGTTGTTTGACCAGTCCCTGTTTCCACAAAACATCTCAAAAATATAATAATCAATGAAATTATTCATATCAATCTTTGATCCGGCATATGCATATTGATCGTCTTGTGTCAAATCGGCCTGTTCCATCCAATGGTAAAACTCCAAAAAATCATCCGGGCTGCCGCAATCAACTTCTCCATGCCAGCCGTACATTAAGTTAACCGAATCTTTATCAACACCCAAATGGTCGTGTAAAAACCTTTCGTCAGGTCTCTCTGAAATGAAATAAATTCCCCAATATTCACCGTTCAAAAACAAAACAGCAGGTCTGGAAGCCAATGATTCGAAATCAAGCGGTTCGGCGATACGGCCACAGATATAGTCGTTGCAACCCGCACCCAACCACGAACCCATAAACGCCCTTAACAAAATATGCTTAAAACTTTCATTCGGAATAGTCTCAAAAAACTTATAATACAAACGTTTCACACCATATTTCTCTCTAGCGTAAATCTTCATCCCCTTTTGACTTTTCCACCTCTGCTGATTTCCATGTGTGCGAAGCCCAACTACTTGGTTGATTCCTTCATTATCAGTCTCATAAAACTCAAAATTGATAACTCGTTCCCATTCATCGCCTTTCATGAAATAATTTCCGGTAAGGTAAGGATTATGCGGGTTGTAATGAAATCCAGGAATAAAAATACCAGTGTAATAATCAAACAGATCAAGCGAGTCGGCACATAACGATACCACTGGCAGTCCGTGTGTGTCGCAACCTAACTCGTTGATAAAATAACTGTTGGTTACCGTTTCACTAACGCAGCTGTCGTTTTCATCGAAAACCGCAGCCCTGATTATTATACAATGTTGCACCGAATCAACATTAAAAAAATGATCTGGTGGACAATTTACTATGGTGTAAATATCTGATTTTGAATACATTTCCTCGTTCAAAACCAGCGACTCGGTATAAAGAGGCGAATTTGCCGTAGGACGATTGCCGTTTGTTGTATAACGGATATGGTTGTCGGGGTTGACATTTGTCAACTGCAACTGGAAAACATTTTCATAAAATCCGCCTGGCGATGAAAAAACAACTTGCTCTTCTTCCTGAGCTTCAGCAAAACGTGAAAATACTGATAAAACTAATATGATAATGAATAATCTCCTCACTTGGTGATTTTTTTCGTTAACACATTACCTCTCTTTGTTGTATATCTCACAATGTAAACGCCTGATTCCAAGTTATTTATATCTTTTCTAACCATTCGTCCCATCAGATCATAAACCTCATAACGGACAACATCGCCGTCCAAGGCATCGATTTCAGGCACATCATCAGTATGACCTACTCCTTCCAAAGTTTCCGAAGCTGCCTCGCAGCCGTCATCATAAATGGCATTGATATAATAAAATGCATGTACGTCAACGGTGATTGTATCGGTATAATTATACTCACCGCCATTGGCACCTAAAAATGAATAATCACCATAATTAACGGTAGCAAGAAGCTCATCATCTCTATAGATGTCAAAATGCTCAATATTTCCTGTAGAACCTTCTTCTGGATCCAACCATATCAACACTAAACGTGATAATTCTTTACTGTCAAACCAATCAATTAAATCAAAATCAGTCACCGGATTGCAATAAACCTGTGGACCATTAACAGGATTTGCAATTTCAGCCAGACATCCGATGTTCATTCTGCAGTATTGCTGCGACATCTCGAAACTGTTGACACTTGGGCCAATCAAGTCATTAGGAGTGTGGATATTTGGACTGTAGTGTTGATAATCCTCAAAAGGATAAATTCCCATGTAGCCATGATTGTTGAATGATGTATGATCGCTGTCGCCTTCATTAAAATTGACATGTCTTATTGGCAGTTCCGGGAAATAAACGCTACCGACGTTCATGTAATAATCGCCGATTGGAGCCACCGAATTCGGATAGATGCAGTCGATATGAATCTGGTCGCCATAGAGATAGCCATTCATGTCGTTGTTGAAATATCCCAAAATCTCCATTCCTTCCTGCTGGCAACGTGAGGCGTATGCCTCGCTGCCGTAAAGTCCCATCTCTTCGCAACCGTATGCGCAGTAAATAATGGAGTATTCAAACTCGTATTGTGTCATGATTCTAGCACTTTCGAGCACGCTGGCAACACCTGTAGCGTTGTCGTCGGCGCCAGGGCAAGTGCCGCCTCCGTACATGGCTTCGTATGAGAATGAGTCGAAATGGCTTCCGCAAACAACATACACGTCAGGATAAAGCGTGCCGCGCTGAATACCGATGACATTTGGTGCAGCCTGACCGCTTCCTGTCCAAGTGCTAGCATAGAAGGGCTGCTGCTCAACCTCAAGTCCGAGAGCCGTCATGCGACCGGCAATCCAGTCGGAAGCGTTAAACGCGTTTTGTGAATTCCACATACGGTTTTGATAATCCTGCAGATGCTGCACCGTAGCTTCAAGCGAGTCCATACTCACCTGATTCATCATCTCACGGATAAGCGGGTTTTCTACAGTAATTACAGGGAAATCACGATGAGCGACCGCCATCTTTGCCTCTTTGTTGAACACTGCGATCATACCGTCGTTTTTATAAGGCTCGACAGCTTTATCAAAAATCACGATATTGTCATTTTTGAACAAAACTTCGGCGTTTTTTGTGGTAGAAATGTAGTTTTTCTGGTTTTCCTTACCGCAATAAACGATGTAATAAGCATCGGTGTTGCCAAAAGCATTGTTGTCGAGGACTTTCATACTCTCGTCAACGATTGTAGCTGTCGCCAAAACAAAACTATCATTGAAATAATGAATCTTCAGATTTTTATTATTGAAAAGATTCTCTGTTTCCTGTTGATTATCAGTGGTTATCATCACAAAACTCTGTGCGAAACCGATTGTCGTAATCAACAATAATACTAATAATGTCAATGTTTTTTTCATAGTTTTAATGTTATTATCCTTTTATTAGGTGCAATTTGAAATGATTTTATAACAAATAAACGTTTTATTCTTCAGTATTATTTATTTCTCTCCAAATTTCTGAAAACGATTTCTCTGCCAAAGTAGGAATCTCACGATGAATACCCCATGTCTTCTTCAGCATTTGCTTGAATTCAAGACGATTGAGAAACTCCTTGGTCTTATCCATTTCCTTGCGGCTACTGACACGTTTCATAATAAAGTTGAAAACACGTTTTTCACCCAACAAAGCTCTGTTTTCTTTCGCAATTTCAATTCTGTTTCTTAAAATCAGATCACTGATCTTTATTTTCATGGGGCAATATTGCTCGCATTGACGGCATGTGCCGCAAAGTGTTGCCAGATGAGCGGCTTGCTCACAGTCGCCCGATATAGCCAAAACAGCTCCAACAGGACCAGGAACGGCGCTGTCGTAAACATGTCCGCCTATTGTATTGAAAATAGGGCAAACACTACAACATGCACCACAGTTGATACATGTAAATATCTGGCGCTGCACTTCATGTTCCATAAATGTAGAGCGATTGTTGTCGACCAGTATCACATAAAGCTTCTGTCGATTTATATTACCGGCAGGTTTACTCAGAATAGTGTAAAGCGACTTTGATTTTATTTTTGTCACCTCGTAAAGCGACGACAATGGCAGTAAAGTGCTGACGTCGTCGATAGAAGGAATAAGCTGGTCGATACCCACTAAAACAATGTGAATATCCGTATTTGATATTGATTTCAGAGTATTTCCGTCGTTTTCAGATAAAATTATATCGCCAGTATCGGCTACAATAAAATCGGCTCCGGTGATGGCAACGTCTGCCTTTAAATATTTATCGCTGAGAACTTTACGTGTAACTGTCATCAGTTGTTTAGCCGACAAATTATTTTTTACACCGAATTTTTCGCTGTAAATATCAGCTATTTCCTGTTGTGATTTATGTGAGGCGGCGTGGCTTGAATTGGACGGACGCTCATCAAACTGGTAACAGATAAACTCACCGGTATCAGTTTCGGTGACATTCATTTTTTTCATCTGCAAGTAAGATATAAGCCCGATTTCTTCGGCCACCACACTTTTCGTTTTTATAATATTTTTAGCTTTTTCTTCACTTAAAATATTATAAATCATTTGTTTAGCTTGATCTGCATCGAGAGCCCAACGTACAACACCTTTATTATTTATGATATTAGTCTCAAAATCGACCAACAACTTGTCATAATTTTTAAAAGCCTTGTTTCTGATATTGAAAGCCCTTGATTTCTCAAGTTCTATATTGGAATAATGGTTGGTACAGTCTTTGGTTAAAGCCATAAAACTCTCGTAACGGGACATCATTCTCTGCTGATGCTCCTTGTCGAAAGCAATTTGCTTTACATTCTGATTAAATTCTGTACTTTCCAAATTTCTAAATTTTACACTAAATCAATCTTATTGATTCTATTCAAATGTCTTCCGCCTTCAAAATCGGTTGTCAGATAAGCTTGAACTATATCCCAAGCCAGCTCATTGCTTATGAATCTGCCAGGCAGTGCCAAAATATTGGCGTTATTATGCTGACGCGCGAGTTTGCCAAGCTCAACATTCCAGCAAAGAGCCGCTCTGACATGCGGATGATGGTTGGCTGTCATCTGGGCACCGTTGCCGCTGCCGCAAAGAATGATTCCAAGCGGATATTTTCCGTCTTGAATATCCTGAGCTAGAGGGTGTATCATATCCGGATAATCGACACTTTCCTCTGAAAAACAACCGTAGTCTTTTACTTGATATCCTTTATCTTTCAGTTTCTCAATAAGATACTGTTTCATCTTGAAACCACCATGATCCGATGCTATAGGAATAATTTGATTCATATCACAAATGTTGAAAAAATTTTCACAAAAATATAAAAACTTTTCCAATTAAAAATTCTTTTTAACTAATTTTTAACAACTTATAAAAAAGGGTAAAATTTGCCGTTTTTTACATCAATTTGATAATCATGATTTTAAAATTATCAACAATTTTTTTAAAATTTTTGTTCATAAAAAGTTACTAAAAATTGATAAGTTTTTTTCACTGTCGACAACCATGTTTTTTGAACGATTTTTGAATGATTTATCACAATTAATAAACATAAATATAAACAGTTATCAACAAACTAAAATTATGATTTACAATTATTTAAATAATTATCAACAGCCAATTAATTATCTGATTTTTTATTAATTCTTTCTTTATTAATTTGAAATAAAATATGCTATATTTGCAAAAAATAACACGCATGAAAAAACTTGTTCCGACATATTTTTTAATATTGGTAGCTCAGATTGCTTTTTGTCAAGTTCCGCATCTTTACAACCATACTTTTCCGGAAGTTAATTCAGTCGATCCGAAAATTGAAAATCTTCTGCAGCAGGTTAATTGCGCCGATATAATTTCTGATGTGGAGTATTTGACATCTTATCTTAACCGTAGAGCAGACGGACCTTTTATATATAATGTTAAAGACTGGCTTGTCGAGCAATATAATTCATTTGGTCTTGACAGTATTTATTTGCATGAATTTGAAGTGATACCTTTTTGGTCGACCGAGCCTAGGCCTTTTACCACAGCTCCGAATGTTTTGGCTGTTCAGCCAGGTAAAAGTAATCCTGAAGAAATTATAGTATGTGGAGCTCATTTCGATTCAACTGTCAGATTGGATGAACCATACGATGTTGATACTGTTTATTCACCAGGTGCTGACGACAATGCCACAGGTGTGGCCGGCATTTTGGCTGCTGCCAGGATATTAAGTCAATACGACTTTAAAAGAACTATAATTTATGCCAATTGGAATGCCGAGGAATGGGGACTTTGCGGAAGCAGTGAATATGCCAAACAATGCGCAGCCGACAGTTTGGATATAGTGGCGTATTTTAATTTGGATATGACTGGTTATCTAAATCCAGGTGATGATATTCACGTTCATCTTTTATATGGCAACAAGGATTCATTGCTTGGAAAATTTGTAAAACAGGTAGGAAGACAGTATCTTCCAGGAGTAAAATTAAGCCACGCATGGCTTTCGGGTGGTTCAGACACCGACTATTCCTCTTTCAACCGCAACGGTTATCCGGCTATTTCGCCTAGTGAGGATGTCAATAAAATGTCGCCATACATTCATTCTGAAAACGATATCATAGGGTTAAGCGTCAACAACTGGGATCAGACTGTTGTGTTCACTAAGCTTAATTTGGCATCGGTGGCACTGGCTGCCGGTCTGACAGGCGAATCTGTCAACGAAAATTATGAAGCTGATCAGCAAATCATTCAATACGAAGTTTACGACATATTCGGACGTAGGGTTTACTACGAGAATAACATTCAAAAAAATATCGACGAAATCTCTGTAAATTATTTAGAATCAGGAATTTATATTATTAGATTTTTTACAGAAAGCGGAAAATCGTTTTCTAAAAAATTATTCCTAAAACACTAATGGATTTAGGGTTTTAGGAATTGACATCTTCATATTATTACTATATTTTTGCATCGTAAACTTATGTCTATGAAGAGAATTTTACTTTTTTTATCCATATTATCGCTTATTTCATGCAGTCGGAATCAGGTTTTGACTGACAGTGAAATAGTTATTAAAAACCTTAATTATAAGGCTTTTAACGAGCGTCTTTATAATTCTGAGTACTCTTTAGTTTGCGCTGATTCTGCTTTAAAGCTTCTTTATCAGGATTCAGTCAATCTTATCGACAATAATCCTGATTTTTATTATAACAACGTTGCAAGAGCTTTAAATTCAATGGCTTATGATAATTTTCTTCTTTCAGACTTTAAGGTAGCTAACGAAAATATAAATAAGGTATATAAGATAGATAAATCGTATCCTAATAAGGATGTGGAAATAGTCATATCCGACATTATCAATGCAAAGATGATGATGCGTCTGCGCGCTTCATGGGAAGCCGACGAGCTGCTTGTAAAATGTAATTGTAGACATGATTATCATGACGTGCTTTGTAATTGGGCAAAGAGTCAGTATTATGTCACAAAACTATTCCTAAACTGTTTCTATAGAGATGGAAAATATCAGTACAATGAATTGGTCAAAACATTGTATGATATTGAGCAAGATAATATAAATCAACAACTTATAGTTGATGAAACTCAAGCTTACACACTTTATTACGCTTTAACTGAATCATGCCAGATACTCGCTCATATCTCTGTTTTTTATCAGAATGAAGAAGGTAAAAATGTGTTTTATTTTAAGAAATCGGTTGAATATTTGAAGAAAAGTCTGGAGTTGATGAATGAGAACAAACGGGTTAGTAATTATGATTTGGCGAATAACCTTCAGACATTGGCAGGAATTCTTAACGATATAAATAGAAATGGCGAATATAATGTTGTTTCAAATGATTTGGATGATATCTTATTGATAATCAAAAATAATTCAAAGAAATTCGGTGTGAATTATCCTATCAACATAGGTATATACGATTGTGACTTAAAGATGAATATACTGCTTCATGCCGACAGTCTGTTTTTTGAGACAAAAAATCCATATCAAATAATTGCTTCAAAATCAATGATTTCTGATTATTATATTCGTGATGAAAAGTTAAAGGAAGCTCGCCCTTATCTGATTTTTGCAAAGAGTTTTATGGATTCGATAAACGAGAATGAAGATCCTGATCTGCCGGTCGCATTTAAGTTTAAAAACACAACTTCAAAAATGGCTGAGCGAGTGTATGTCGGGCTTATCAGAAGCAAGGCATCAGACAATCCTGAAGTGCTGACAAACTGGTTTGCTTTATATCAGAATGAATCCATAAAGGCTTTCGAGAAGGAAAAATATGATTTCAATTATATGGAACTGCGTTCTGTTGATAAGGAGAACAAGAGAACGATGACGTATCTCGTATTGTCAATAATATTGCTTTTTATAGCATTTACTACAATTTACGTGTTTTTCAGATATGCTCACCGCAACAACAGACTTCTCAAGAAACAGAAACAAATAGACCTTGAGAGAATCGCCAACGTTGAGACTTGTTTGTCTATTTTCCGTCACGATATGTCGCCTTATATCATGTTTCTGCAGCGCGACAATGTGCCTGAGGAAATAAAACACGATGCCTTGCAAAAGCTTATTGTCACGTTGAACAACACCATGCGATGGATTAACATATCGACACCTAACGGTCTGCCTTTCAAAAAGACCGATTTTGTGCTTAACGATGTGTTTGATGAGGTAGGAAGAGGTATTCCTAAGAGAAACAATGTGGATCTGATTTTCAACAATGCGCCATGTTTGGTCTGCGGTGATAAAAATCTTGTCGAGATCATGCTTAGAAACCTTATCAGCAATGCTTTACGTTATACAAATAAAGGATACGTCAAGGTGAGTGCGAAGAAATATGATAAAGATAACGGTTTTGTGCAGATCACTGTTGAAGACACAGGCTGCAGCATACCTAAGGAACGTTTGGACGAGCTTTTCCGTTCAGATAAGCTAATTGAAAACGATGATCATAACAGTACCGTACATCACGGATTCGGACTGATGTTGTGTGCCTACATCATAAAAAAACACGACGACGAGACCCGACGCGGATGCAAGATATGGGTCGAAAGCGAAGTTGATAAAGGAACAAAAATACATTTCATATTATGCGCGACTACATAAACATAATTGTAATTGACGATGAGTCATTGATTAGAAAATCAATAGCTTACGAGTTTTCTCATAAAAAACAGGAAATCACCGTGGCGGCTAAGGACGATACTTTCTACACCAAGGAAATACGTCTGCTGGGCACATTTGGCACCAAGAGCGAACTCTTTGGTTTTCTGGATAATCCCGATAACGAAAAGCCAGATTATGCATTAGTTGACATGCAGTTTCCGAGTCAAGCTGAACCGACAGGAGGCATCACGCTAACTAGGGAGATTCTCGAGGGTGGCTATACCAACCAGGATGGTGGCGATATTAAGATAGTTATCATCACCTCGCGCTTCGACTACCCTGCTGAAGACGAGATCAACCGTGACCAGAAGATCAAGGATATCAACAAGGTTATAGTCGATTCGTTGGTGGCCGGCGCTAAGGCTTTCGTGAGCAAAAACGCCACCGAAGGCTTTGAAATTGAGAACTTTACGCGTGCGATAGCTTGCCTCGAACGCGGCGAGCGCTACTACTTCAACCATCCGGTGCTTCAAACACTGGTTGAATCGGCCTCCGACTATGTACAGCAGAACTTTTACAGCCTGAAACAATGTATGCATTACGACTTGTCGATGCGTGAACGCGAGCTCTTGATTGGACTGGCACGAGGTGAGACAGCCATTCAGGTAGCCAACCGCATCTACGGCAGGGCCGACGACTCACAGATTAAGTCAATACAGAATCTGCAGAAAGCCTTGGCAGACAGAATAAACAATGGTGACAACAAAGCATCAGCACTTGTGGCAAGAGCCATTTTCCTTGGAATCTTGACAGAAGATGATGTTTATAAAAAATAAAAACTATGAAACAAAAGACTTTACTACTCATTGCGGCGCTCATGGTAGCGTGCAATGTAGCGGCCCAGTGGCATCCTGGGGCCGAGATTGACATCAACAATGTGAAGACCACATTATACGGAACCGGTAATTTCTTCAGAATGAGAGGAGTTGTTGGTACTAACAGTGAGGATTATGGTTACTTTGTACCTGCTACAGGTGATGCCTTGACAATCTTCCAAAACACAATGTGGATAGGCGGTCTAGATACCGACGACAGCCTCCATCTGGCAGCTGTGCGTTTCAATCAGGTGGGTGAAGACTACTGGTCGGGACCACTTCGTGTTACCGATGCATCAACCGATATCTTCACAGTGATGAATTATCATCATGTGTGGAAAGTAAGTCGCGCTGAAATAGAAGCACTTATTGCAAATCCAGGCGGTGATATCCCTGAGGATATCCTCACCTGGCCAGGTAACGGCAATGTCGCTGATGGTTTCGCCGCCACCCTCGCTCCTTTCGTGGATATCGACGGCGACGGCATATATAACCCTCGCAACGGCGATTACCCCGATATCCTTGGTGATATGGCGCTTTATTGCATCTACAACGATAACTATGACTATAACGTTGGTTATGTTTTTCATGGTGAGACGGGTGGCGCACCTCTCGGAATTGAGGTCCATTGCATGCTTTATGGATTCAACGCTGCAGATGATGAGATTCTAAACAACACGCTTTTTATGCGCCAGTGGATTTATAACCGCTCAGCAAACGACTATCACAACACATACATCGGCTCATGGACTGACTTTGACATCGGTTATGCCCACGACGATTATAATGGCTGTAACGTCCAGAATGGTTATTATTATGGCTACAATGCCGATGATTTTGATGGCAATGGTGAACCCGGATCATACGGTGCTAACCCTCCAGCGCAAATCATAATGATTCTTGGTGGTCCTACAATGAATGCCGATGGTATCGACAATCCGAAATATGATTTAAACGGCAACCAAATTGTTGACGAAAGTATCAACGGAATAGGTTTTGGTGATGGAATTATTGATAATGAACGACTTGGTATGACAGGATATTTCTATCATGAAAACTATTCGTATATCAATGGCGATCCTGAGGATGCCGAGGATTATTACTTCTTGCTGCAAGGAAGATGGAAAAACGGTGAACATATCCAATATGGTGGTAACGGACTACTTGGCGCGATGGGTACAGTGGGTCCGGAATGTAAATTCATGTTTCCATACGATTCCGATCCATATAACTGGGGTACCGGCGGTGTTATGCCTAATGGCGGATATAATCAAAACGATTTGTATTGGAGCGAGGAGACAGGCAACAATGGTGCTCCGAATAATGCTGGCGACCGTCGCGGACTGGCTTCATCAGGACCATTCACATTCGAAAGCGGCACCGTCCAAGTGTTAGATAGAGCTTATGTAACATGTTGGTTTACAAATGGTTTTAATAGAACTGAAATGGACAATTGGGCAACATATATCAAAGATTATTTCTTGAATAATTTGAATAACAAATAAAACTTAAGGTTATGAAAAAGGTATTATATATAATGTTATTTCTCATCTTGGGGATGAGTGTGACGGCACAAAGCATTTGGAATGGCGAGCGTGAAGCCATTAGTAGCGGTTCGGGTACCGAAAGCGACCCTTATCTCATCGAAAACGCTCAGCAATTGGCATGGCTGGTATATACTATAAATTGGGATTATTCACGTTGGACATCGGGCAAATATTTCTTGCTCACAACCGATATTGACCTTAATGGAAATGCCGATAATCAATGGATTCCGATTGGTGCAGGTCCATCAGTCTCGATAGGTAAATATTTTAGTGGAGTATTTGACGGTGGTTTTCATATGATTACAGGACTTTATATCGACAATGATAATGCTATTAATGACAATAATTCAATGTGGGTATCAAATTATGCCGGATTTTTCACACAACTTAGCAACAATGCCATAGTTAAAAACCTATATCTGGAAGGATCTGTTTCAACAGATAGAAGAGTTGCAGGTTTTTCTGGATATAACGGCATTTTTGAATATTGCGTTTCAAATGTTGATGTCGAAACAAGCGGTAATAACAGTACAGCTGCCGGTATAGTAGCTTTTGGTAGTCCTACAGTGAGATATTGCGCAAACATAGGTGATATTAAAGGAAAAAACGGCGTTGGAGGTCTTATCGGTATGGACGGACGTGTTGAAAACTCTTACAATATGGGAAGAGTTGAAGCTGAAGATTATGTTGGCGGTATCGCCGTAAGGTCGACATTCATCAACAATTGCTACAATGTTGGTGAGATACATTATGACGCGAATGCTAATAATAAAGGAGCTATCGTCAGTAACAAGCCATCGAGCGTAACTGTTAGCAATTGTTTCTATCTCGAGGGATGTATTGCCGAATCAAATGAATATGGCGAGCCTAAGACCGCTGACTTCATGCGTTCTGAAGATTTTGTGACGCTACTTAACAACGAAACAAATGTATGGGCAATGGATGATGATAATACCAATGACGGCTACCCGGTCTTTGGCAATGTGGAATTCGGTCTCGACGAAAACTTCTTCGACAACACCAATCTGGTAGTGGTATATCCCAATCCTGTAATCGACAACATTAATGTGCTTGGCGATGCTTTGTCATGCGAGATTTACGATATGGTCGGACGTCGCGTAAAAACAGTATCAGGCGACATCGGCAATATCTCTGTAACTGATTTGAATACAGGTATTTACATGATACGATTCACAATGCGCAACGGTAGCGTCGTGACAAAGAAAATAGTGAAGAAATAACTATTCGGTATAGTATTTTATCATACGTTCAATGGCGCGTTCGCAAACAGGGCAGAACTTATCGCCATTGAAAGTGTTCATTAAGCAGTCGATCATCGGGCGATAAATATTCTCTTTTTGATACCCGGCACCTTCATAAACGCCGACAGTGTTGTTGTATTTCTTTTCTACTGGAGTCGGGACTGGCGTCTTTTTACCAATCATGTCTTTCCATTTTGCCTCAAAATTCACTAAAGTGGTGATATTAGGCTCCCATGGCTCGACTTCTGTATTGTAATTGTCGGTGCCGTCGTAAGCGTATTCGTCGGCCAGACCTGCAAAACCGTGACCAAACTCATGAATGATAACGTCTGAAGAATATGAATTGCCCGTGGTGCTCACGCAATATGAGTTGAAAATACCTCCTCCACCGTATTTCTTAGTGTTTGCGAGGATATAAATCTGATCGTAAGGCACTTGGCCGGCCAGTGTTTTCATGGTTTCGTTATCATACGTCATGCAGTAACGCTCGCTGTCGAAAGTCCAAAAGCTGCAGCTTAAGGCCGTGTTGCGATAAAGTCTGTCGCCTGGCATAGTGATGTCACTGTCCTGTGACGGCACAAGTACCGCGCGAATGTTGAAACGGTCTTGATAACGGTTGTAAGGCTCATAACCGAACAAACTCTTCACAAAAAACTGGCAGTCGTTAATGAATTTACCCATTTCCTGCTCGGTATAACCATCAGGAAGAAGCACTATGTCTACAGCTTTGTCGATAGGATAATCGCCGTAGACATTATAAATTGGGTAAGGAAGCTTTGGCGTAGGTTTTATAAAGTAATCGTTAGGATTTACCAAAATCTTCATCTGCTCAACCAACTCCAAAAGGTCGGTTTTGGAGTAAAATGTAACCTCGACGGTTTCTTTCGGATACGGAATGATGACAGATTCATGAAAACCCTTGTTGATTAGGGTCGCCTCTTCGCTTGTCTGCCATTCACCGAAAAGCAGGCAATATCCGTGAGAATAAAGAATAACATCTGAATCGGGCAATGAAACCTCAACCAGATACATTCCGTTACCCGATTCGTCGATGAGCTGAGCGCGCGGACCACCCCAACGCTCTTCTTTCACCAGTTTATCCAAAGCATATGAAACAGTGTCGGCATTGCCATATAGATAATAATCGATTCGTAACTGATTGTCGGTAAAAAATTTATCGTATTCCACTTGACTTTTGACATCTAATCCCAACAGTATCAATACTGTCGATAAAACAATTGTTGCAAATCTATTCATATCAGTAAATTTTATTTGCAAAGTTACGATAAAACACAAAACAAAACGTTAATTCTAAAAAAAATTAGTATTTTTGCAACTTTAACAAGACTATGCAGACTGACAACACATCGACAAAACGCCGCCTACGCGGTTCATATCTCATCTCCCTGATGAGTATTATGCTGGTGCTGTTTGTGCTAGGGCTTTTTTCATCGTTGGTGCTTTTCGCAAACAACATTTCCGATTATATCAAGGAAAACATAGGTTTTGAAATAGTGATGAAAAAAGGCGTGAAAGAGAAAGATATTCTTGATTATCAAAAGACTTTAGAGAAACAAGATTACGTCAAGTCCACAACATATATCTCGAAGGAGGAAGCCACACGCCGCTTGACAGAAGATTTGGGAGAGGATATTCTGGAATGGCTTGGCGATGTCGAAAACCCGCTGCTGCCTTCGATTGACGTCAGGTTACAGTCGGAATACGCCAACAACGACAGCATTGCCAAGATTGAGCAATGGGTTTTGAAAAACAAAAATGTGAAAGAGGTTTATTTCCAGAAATCTTTGATTCATTCTATCAATAAAAATGTCAATAAGATAGGTGCGGTGATTTTAGTAATCGGACTGGCTTTGCTGGTGATGGCCGTGACACTTATCAGCCACACTGTGAGACTTTCGGTTTATTCAAAGCGTTTTGTGGTGCGTAGCATGCAGCTGGTGGGTGCCACCGAAGGTTTTATAATAAAGCCATTTATGAAATACTTTGTTATACAAGGACTTATAGGTGCTGTTTTATCACTTGTGCTGCTGACTGTTTTTATTTCAATGGCGTTCAGCAGCGTGCCTGAGCTTGGTTTGATTACAAATATCGGCAGTTTTGTTGTGATTTACCTGACTGTGATTATTTTAGGAGGCTTGCTGACAACTTTGTCGACATATTTCTCAATGCTGAAATATCTGCATGCTGATATTGACGATCTTTACGAATAATAAATACAAAAGATATGGCAAAATACGAATTAAAAAACTCTGAAAAAGAACAGAAACCGATGCCATTCGGCCGTGACAACTACAAATGGGTGCTGATTGGATTGGCATTTTTACTTGTGGGTTTCCTTTTGATGATAGGCGGTGGTTCCGATAATCCTGATGTTTTCAACGAAGGAATGTTCAACTTCAGACGACTGACTTTATCTCCGATTTTGATTCTTATCGGATTTGGAATCCAGTTTTATGCAATAATGAAAAAACCTAAAAATTAATAATCCGTCATTTCGACTGAAGCGAAGCGAAATGGAGAAATCCTTTTTAGAATAAGCTTTTGCGAAAAGAGGATTTCTCGACTACGCTCGAAATGACGAAATCATAATGAAAATATGGACTGGTTACAAGCTCTTTTATTAGGAATTCTGCAGGGTTTGACGGAGTTCCTTCCGGTGTCGAGCAGCGGACACCTCACTATTTTATCGAATATTTTCGGGCTGAGCGGCGAGGAAAACCTCACATTTAATGTGGTTTTGCACGTGGCTACAGTTTGCGCCACCTTGGTTGTTTTGTGGAGCGAAGTGGTGTGGATTTTCAAAGATTTGTTCACCAAACAGCAGTGGAATTCATATAAAAACCTCAACAACGGCACAAAATACGCCATCAATATCCTTATCTCGATGATTCCTGTGTTTATCGTCGGAGTGTTTTTCAAAGACACTATCGAGGAAATCTTCGGTTCAGGTCTGTTGATTGTTGGAATCATGCTGTTGGTTACCGCCACTTTGCTGACATTCGCGCATTTCGCCAAGCCACGTCAGCGTGAGGAGATTTCAGGTTTGCACGCATTCATAATCGGTATCGGTCAGGCTTGTGCCACCATGCCGGGTTTGTCGCGTTCCGGGACGACTATCGCCACAGGTTTGTTGCTTGGCAACAAGAAAGAAAAACTTGCACAGTTCTCGTTTTTGATGGTTATTCCTCCAATTTTGGGAGAGGCTTTGCTTGATGCGAAAGACGTTCTTGAAGTCGGTTGGAGTGCGGCAATGGCCGGAATCTCACCGTTTGCGCTCATCATAGGTTTCTTGGCGGCATTCATCACAGGCTGTCTGGCTTGCAAATGGATGATCAGCATAGTGAAAAAAGGCAAACTCATTTATTTCGCAATCTACTGTGTGATTGTTGGAATACTGGCAATTTGTTTCGCATGACATTTTTGAAGCCGGATATTACAAATGAAAATGATTGTAGGGGCGAAAAATATTTCGCCCGTACAGGTTTTCATTTTGAAGAAGGTGAGGTATTTCTAATTGATAAACCTCTTGATTGGACATCATTCGACGTTGTCAATCTGATTCGTGCTGTCATCAAGAAATACCATCAGATTCGGAAGCTGAAAGTCGGTCACGCAGGCACATTGGATCCGTTGGCGACGGGTTTGTTGATACTCTGCACCGGTCGAATGACCAAGCAAATCGACAATTTTCAGGCGCAGGAGAAGGTTTATACAGGTACAATGCTGTTGGGACAGACCACACCGACTTTCGACCTTGAAAGCGAGCCTAATCAGTTCTTTCCGACTGATAACATCACTCCTGAATTGTTGGACGAAGCACGCAAGAAATTCATCGGCGACATAATGCAGCGTCCACCGAAGTTTTCGGCAATCAAGATTCAAGGTAAGCGTGCTTTCGACTATGCCCGTTCCGATGAGGAACTCGAGCTGAAAGAACGCCTCGTTCACATTGAAGATTTCCAAATCGACACTACCAATTTCCCGAAAGTCGATTTTATGGTGAAATGCTCCAAAGGCACCTATATTCGCTCGTTGGTCAACGATTTCGGTCAGGCTTTGGGTAACGGAGCCTGCTTAATCTCGCTTCGTCGCACCAAAATCGGTGATTTCGACGTAAAAGACGCCTGGGATTTGATGGAATTGAAGCAAAAGATTATTGAAACTGCCCCGGAAATTACAGAAAACACTGTAGAGACGTCATAATATGGCGTCTCTATTTGTTAATAAATGAAATCAAAAATTAATCTTCGTCTTCCAACATGAAGATCTCTTCCACTTTTTTGTCGAACACCTGCGCCATCTTCAGCGCCAGCACAGTAGAAGGCACATATCGCGCTGATTCCACCGCGTTGATGGTCTGACGACTCACTCCAATGCGTTTTGCAAGCTCTTCCTGCGTGATGTCGAGCTCGGCACGCGCTATTTTCAAACGGTTTTTCATTGGGCACCTCCTTTGTTGGCTTTATGCAACTCAATTCTGAATTTGATGATGAAAAGAATCAAAAACAATGGGAAAATCGAGTACATGGCATACAGATAAGACAGGCTATATATGGTTAATGTGAAGATAACCAATAAGATAGCTGAACAATAAGTTGCCCAAACAAGACATTGTTCCCGAATGCTTTTCACAAACTCATCCTCGATTTTTTCTTTTGAAAATCCGATAAAGATGAGTCCGGTGATAAGAACTGGGATGATAAATGTGAG